>Ga0193962_1000195_pt1 | contig 27256 bp, 23 predicted proteins | sample FB_5_MG_FD_140335 | JGI IMG/M metagenome (GOLD analysis project Ga0193962, IMG submission 140335) | Microbial mat bacterial communities from the Broadkill River, Lewes, Delaware, United States - FB_5_MG | ecosystem: Environmental > Aquatic > Freshwater > River > Microbial mats | place: USA... | reverse complement strand
TAACTGGCTCTGTTCTACGGTTAACCCAGATTGCCCTTGAACAACAGATAAGGCTTCATCATCAAGCACCTGCAGCGCTAGACAAGAGGAGGATAAAAAAAGTGCTGTGCCAGAAAAAACCAGATATTTAATATTCATCCTATGGATTCCCTGTAGGAAATAGCAAAAGGTTACCGCGCATACTAATATCGCCATCAATATTGACATTTAAAATATCAGTTTGCTGAAATCCTACATCCGTTGGTCGAGCTTCACTGCTATTGGCTACAGTAAAACTGACGTTACTGTAATTAATTTTATTGGGTAAACCAATCTCTAATACATCCCCATTAAAAGCGGCACCATCACTTGCACCATTACCCTCATTATCAAACCCAGAATTAATGGTTCGAGTCTTCAGAGTCATTCCTTCGAAAGAAAAACGGCCACGAATATTATCCAAAACCAACCAACCTGAATTACCACCATCACCGGCATTGACAGCAATACGAGCACCACAGCGTTTATTGCTTGATGTTACCGAACAGTTTGCTTGCCATAACGCAGGATTAGTCGCATCACTGGTATTATTTAATGGGCCACCGGCTTCATTAATGGTTATGTCCCCTGAAAGATATACGCCACCTTGACCGAGCACTTGCTGAAGCTCTTCTTCGCCTAATGGCTCTAAAGCCATTGCCTGAGGAAGATAGAACGTGAACAATATAATTATTATTTTTATCATTGTTATATACCCGATTCTATAAGTCGTGACTGGTCACTTCTAAATATTGAATTTGAAGATTATCAATCGTCGTACTTCCAAAACTTTGCCCACCAACTACCACATCATTGATATAAACATTAGTAGAAGGCCCAGAAGTATAAAATTCAGATAATTCTGCATAACCGGTACCAGTACCTGAATTACAACCACCAGAACCATTTATCGATGTACATTTCCCCTGCAGTGTCGCAACGTTAAAAATGAAATTTCCACCCGAATCTACTTCAAAAGTAACTGGTTGATAGTCTCCTTTTCCTAACTCAAGTTCAATACTTACATCTTTAAAGCTAACAGTATTACCGCAATTACTACCTGTATTATCACATGCAAAAAACTCGATATTGGGTGTATATATATTCAATGCAAGCTCGCCTTCCATGCGATTATTTCCACCCCATAGTCGAATATAAGAACCGTCTATCGATAAACTTTCAATGTGGTTTTCTAATGATTGATAGCGAGTACCATCTATTTCGAGATCAAAACGAATTCCTAGATCAGGTCTCTCTGACATGCGGCTACCGTTTATTTTTTTAGGCGCTGCAAATTCAAAAACCGCTTTATTGACAACCCCAACGTCATTACCGTCTCTTAACTCTAGATTAAACGGATTTGTTAAACGACCAATATTGACGGGATTACTTATGACATTCGTTCCGCGATTACTTCCTGAGCCTGCAATATAAAATTGTGAGATGCCGATAACAACATCTTCATCAGCAGAAGTCTGCAAACCGCTTATTTCAAACGTCCCACCATCATTAACAGATTCTCCTGCATTAAAAACAAAATCCTCTAAAACCAGTCCAATACCAGCACCATCAACATCACTCAAATTAGAATCATTTAATGGCTCTAAATCTGAATAACTAAGCTGCGAAGATAATATTAATAATAACGCTGTAGCATCCTTAAAGTAATTAATCATCATATTAATTACCTCCAAAGTAAGGGTCTACATATTTTGTTCTAGCCCTAGGAGTGCCATTGAATGCTTGATCAAAATTTACGGTTATCCCTCCGTTTGGAATATTCATAAAGGCCCCCCTTGATGTAGGAGTTGAGGTATTACCATCCACCCAAGCTATGTTTTTCGTTTGAAAGGATAAAAATAAGCCTTCGCTTTTATTACCATTATCACCGATATCTAATGACTTGAAATTAGTAAGCGGGAAGCAAGTATCAATCCCCAATACACCACAGCCCTGTGAGCTCGTGAAATCCAAATCCAAAAGAAAACTTAAAGCTCCACAGTTTTGATCACAACTTAAATTTTGCCCATTTGTCATACCAACATATTGTGCTCTAAAACGATCTGATAAACCTGTATCCTTATCTACCAATTCTGCCCCAGCACTCAATATACTATTATTTCTAACACCTGCTGCTGCCAATAGAATATCTTGAAAAAAACCTGCTTTATCGTATATAGATCTACCAACCCCGCGAATACCAACATCAATATTACCGGTTAAATATTCGATATTTCCACTTAACTTTCCTAACGCGCCTCCAAAACCAAGACGCACACCGGCTAAATTCTGTTTGCCGCCAACATCTTCGAAAGCAAGCTCAATAAAAGGATCTGATATTTCAAATGGAACAAGCGTTCCGTTTTCATCAATATGCCCCAATGCAAAATCTGAAATTTTAATATCTGCACTGCCTGCCGCTTCGCCAGCAACATCATATTTGCCCAATTCAAGCAAATCAGCATTCAAAGAAGTTTTAACATCAAGCCCAAAAGTTAGCTTAGTAAAGTCGAGATTTTGACTAGCACTCGAGGAGCGATCAATATTAATAAATGCCTGCCCTGTTGTATTAGACAGTTCACGTTCATCAATCGGCACAAGCTGAGCCTGTGACAGAGAGGAGAGACAAAAAAGAAGAATCGTTCTAGAGAATGTATTTAACATTTTTCACCTTGACGACGAGATTGTATTTTTTATTATAAGCCCCGAGCTTTTTCATCTAGGGTGCTGGCTAACATCTATTTAATAGGTAAAAAATACAATAATAAAGTAAATTAACCTGTTTTAATACGATCGTACCTCAATTAACTTATCCCATATCTGACAATAAATAGAAGCCTAATTAATTTTATAAGACGTTCGTACAAGAAAGGGGTTATCGAAATAATAGCGAACAACTGTTTATAAAAAATAACTTTTTTAAAAAAAGAAATACAAAACTGATATTACATCAGTTTTGTATTTAGATAATCCTTACTTAAACAGGAATACTTATTAATACAAACTTAATGACTTTAGTCACTGTATTAACAGAAGCACTTTCAGAACTGAAATAATAACCCCCTACAGGCAGCCATGCTTCACCAAAACCATCTTCAGGTGATTCAATATAAATTTTACCATCTGGCCATGGGGAATTTGGACCTGATAACTCACTCAATTTACCATCAAAAATAACATTCTCAAATCGGTCATACCATATAATATTACAATCCATTGCTGTACCAAATTCATCAACACATTCGAAGGTGTATAAGTTATCTTCTATGCCGTCGAATGAAATATCGAAAATAATCTCAAGATCCAATATGCCGTTAACCGTTGCAGTATCAATCAAAACATTACGATTCAAACCACCACCAATAGTTGAAGATATTTCAAGAACATCGCCTTCCACATAATCGAAAGGTGCACGAAAGTTAATATCATCTCCTGTATCAATTTGCTGATCGCCAATTGATCCGGTTGAAATACTCGCATCACAGGGTGAAACATTAGTAACCTCCTCATTAATTACTCGGCACTGAATATAACCTGTTTTAGTCGGCATTGAAGTCATATCAACAATAACCGTATTGCTACCAGTAACGGATGTAAAAGTAGTTTTACCAAACCATAAAGCACCATTATCTGTTGTATTTGCAGTAACGGTATACGCAACATTAGGCGGTGTATTTATTGCAGTAACGCCTTCACTACCAACAGCCATTTGACGACTAAATGATTGACTAGACGCTGTAATTTCGCAGCTTTCATTATTGTCTAAAGACTGGCCATCTTTAGTACATTTAAAAAGAATACTTGAACGATCATCTTTCTTATAATAATCCCAGTTCCACGTTGTGAAGTGATGAACCGTCGCAACAAGCTTTAAACCTGTTTCGCTGGTTTCAGATAATTCAACAGTACCAACACCGTCTTCAATCCATAAACCTTTTTCGCTATCAAACCACCACATTTCAATGGTATCACCTTCAACAAATATTCGACCGTCATCACCCGTTGTAATCACCATATCCATTTCAATTTTTGCCATTGCACCTTCAGCTAAAGAAAGTGGAGCGCCGTCTTGTGAAAATTGATAATCCGCCATGCCAGTAGAAATCAAAGTAACCGCTTCACCTGAGCCCGTTAACGCTTGAGCTCCTCCTAGAAATGCGGCATCAACAGCACGAATATCAATAGGAGTAATCGTTATGTCTATTTCACCAGTAACGATGCTACCGCTTGCATCAACAAAGCTATTAGCATCAACGATTAATTTTGTATGCAGCTCGCTTTCTGTAACATCAATCGCTTCGTTACCAGCAACCGTATGACTTACTGGATTAATGTGTTGCAGTGTTAGAGTAGCGGTTGCACTTTTCTGAGGGCTATCAAAAGTATATTGATAGGCTTGAGTCAAATAACCCTCTTTGCTTGCACTCACCAACATTAATGAAGTCTGAGAAATATCATCAAATTGTGCTAAACCATACTGATCAGTCACAACCGTTATTCCATTAATCGTGACAGGCGCCTCTGTTATAGCAAAACCTTCTTTATTGGACACATTGATTGCAAAAGAAAAATTAGGATTGAGTGAAGGTTGTGAAATAACCGAGATCGTTTTGCTTTGGCTGTCTTCATTGCCTTTTTCATCACTTGCGACAACCGTAAGCGTATATTCGCCTAAAGCAGGAAGCATAGTATGATGAGCTGCATCAGCAGAAATAATTTCGTCATTTAATAACCACTGATAACTCACTGCACCCTTATTATTTTTTGGCGTAGCAAGCATCGTAAATATTGCATTTTGCTCAACAGAATCTGGAGCTTCTAGCTCAACTTTGAAACAACCAGTGAGAGCCATCATCAAAATAATAGCGATACTGGATTTTATGAATGTCAATGACATGTCAGAACCTTCCTTGGGTGATGAATTTATTATACGCGCTGAAACTCAGCGCGCGAAATCCTAACACCAAGAAAACGCTTGTCAAAAAAAATAAACAAACAAATATATTGATAGTTTAAGCAACAACATAAAAAGGTAATAATAAGGCATTAATTATTTTAAAACATCAGCATTTAAAATAGAGAAAAAGGATGATTTTCTAATATTGCTTGTATGAAAAGCGCCTATAAAAAGAATTTAACGAAAAAGTAAAAATAAGCAAATAGGCTTAGTAGAGAGATAAAAAGAGCTGGTTTTACTAAGCTCTTTTTATGCACCGATTCAATGTTAAATGGTCAAAACATTTGAAACACAAAATCCGTCAGTATTATCGATTTTCTTAACCGTATGAGGCTTCAACAGTACCTTTCAATTTCACCATTAAAGGCTGACCACGACGATCCAAAGCTTTTGGCGAAGGAACTTTAACCCAGCCTTCACTAATGCAGTATTCGTCAACATCAAAGCGCTCTTTGCCATTAATGAAAATGCGAATCGTGTGTTCAAAAATTTCTTCCACATGGTGTGGGCTGCGAGGATTGCCCGAAAGGCGATCTGGTAAAGGGGGAAGCGATTTAGTGTCGTTCATGTATGACCCAGCATAAAATAAAAAGTGCGTTATTGTAGACAATATAAGCCTAACGCTCAAGAACTGCAGCATTAGGTTGGACACCTCATCGTCTATTAGATTTTAGTGCCCATTAAGCAAAAGAAGTACTCTCTAGTCATTGGCTATGCGACTAAATACTGCGCCTTTTTGCCCTTTATACTTAGCATCAATGCGCTTGTTATAAGGGCGCAAGGCTGGACTAGACAAAGTCTCAAAAGACATGGCGCAAATAATCATTTCGGGACGTAACGCCAATGGCAATTTACCGTTATTGAAAAACTCCAGAACAATCTGCCCCTCCCAGCCAGGGTCAATACGCCCCGCGGTTACATGAACCATTAAACCGAGGCGCGCAAGAGAGCTGCGTCCATCTAACCAACCGACTAAGTCATCAGGAATAGTCACAGATTCTAAGGTTGCACCGAGGACTAACTCACCCGGGTGAATAAAGAATGGTTCATCGTTTTCGACAACAATTTCTTTACTCATGATACGTTCCATATCACGCGTTAATTGCTCACGCTCACCGGACAAATCAAGGTGCGTAACCGTATTATTGCTAAATACACGAAAGCTGTTCGCTAGCCGTAAATCAACACTAATGCCCGCAATAGATTCTGGTGCAGGAGCAGGCTCAATGGCAATTGAACCTTGTTGAATTCTTTGTTCTATATCACCATCACTTAAGCGCATGGTTTCTTCCTTTTGTATCTTTAACTCGCATGCTTTAACGTATATTAGTCGTCAGAGATGCTAATGTTTGGAATTTGCTGATCATTCGCGCTGCGCTTAGCTAAAGCAACGGCTACATTGCGTGCTAAATTTCGGTACATCAACGCAACATCACTGTTTTCTTGTTCAACCACAACGGGCGTTCCCGCATCGCTTTGTTCGCGAATAAACTTAGATAACGGTAAAGAACCCAATAATTTCGTATCATACTGATCAGCGATCTTTTGGCCACCGTTCTCACCAAATATGTGCTCAGCATGGCCACAATTTGAGCAAATGTGCATACTCATGTTTTCGATGATTCCCAAGACAGGAATGTTTACTTTACGAAACATTTCGATGCCTTTTTTCGCATCTAATAGCGCGATATCTTGCGGCGTAGTGACAATAACAGAGCCCGCTACTGGGAACTTCTGTGATAATGTCAGCTGAATATCGCCGGTACCTGGAGGCATATCAATAATTAAATAGTCCAATTCTCCCCAAGCCGTTTGAGTAAGAATTTGCATCAGTGCGCCAGCCACCATAGGGCCACGCCATACCATTGGGGTATCGTCGGTAGTGAGATAAGCCATCGACATCGTTTTAACACCATGGGCTTCAATTGGCACAAACCATTTATTATCAATAGTCGCAGGGCGAGTGCCTTCAGCAACCCCCATTAATAAACCTTGGCTAGGACCATAAATATCGGCATCCAACAAGCCAACTTTTGCACCATCTTTTGCCAAGGAAATTGCGAGGTTTACAGAGGTCGTTGATTTACCAACACCGCCTTTACCCGAAGCAACGGCAATAATGTTTTTTACCTGACTAATGGCTTCAACCGTATTTTGTGATTTATGCGCACAGACTTCCCAGGTAATACTGACATCAACGTTTTCTACGCCATCAACATTGCCGACCATGACTTTTAAGATTTCAGCAGTGCCCCCTTTCAAAAAATCAGATGGATAAGGCAAATGAATAGCAATACTTACATCATTGCCATTAATGTCGATTTTTTGCACTGCACCAAAACTCACAAGGTCAGTATTCAAATAAGGATCTTGATAAGACGATAGTGCGGCTTCAATCGCTGCGGGTGTTAATAGAATATCAGTCATAGATTGCCTACATGCCTAAGGTACAAAAAGCGACATTGTATACGAGTTTTTATAGGGATACGGAGCTATTTAAAAGAAGTAAGCTAACCAGCGCTATACTTATAACAAAATGAGCTTAAAATAACCAAGAACATACTTGAAAGAAATAACGCCTATTTGGGATAATAAGCCGCCAAAATTTACGCTGTGTTTATTTTTCATCCAAAATCAGCAAACACGATGAGTTCTCTTAAACAAAGAGAGGGCTAAAGATAGTGAGCATCCAATTATGACCGATTACTTATTGATACTGGTCAGTACAATTTTAGTAAATAACTTTGTACTGGTTCAATTTTTAGGCTTATGCCCTTTCATGGGGGTTTCTAATAAATTAGAAACTGCAATAGGTATGTCTGCAGCAACAACCTTTGTACTAACACTGGCCTCTGTCTGTAGTTATTTAGTTTATACCTATTTATTGGTCCCTCTTGATCTAGAATACTTACGCACCATCAGCTTTATTATGGTAATTGCCGTCGTCGTTGGCTTTACCGAAATGGCCATGCGTAAAACCAGCCCTCTATTGTATCGAGTGCTTGGTATTTTCTTACCCCTTATCACGACTAACTGTGCCGTATTAGGCGTTGCCTTACTGAATATCAAACGCGATAACAGCTTTGTTGAATCCATTCTTTATGGTTTTGGCGCCGCGGTTGGTTTTTCCCTCGTTATGGTTTTATTTGCGGCCATGCGTGAACGTATTGCGGTTGCTGATGTACCGAAGCCGTTTCAAGGCTCTGCCATCTCAATGATTACGGCAGGCTTAATGTCACTCGCCTTTTTGGGCTTCACTGGATTGGTGAGCATTTAATAATGAGTTCTATTTTAATTGCCGTTTTATTGTTGGCGACCCTCGCGATTATCTTTGGTGCCATTTTAGGCTTTGCGGCGGTACGCTTTAAAGTTGAAGGCAACCCCATTGTTGATCAAATTGATAATTTATTACCGCAAACTCAATGTGGTCAGTGCTCCTACCCAGGCTGCAAACCTTATGCAGAAGCCATTGCCGCAGGTGAAAGCATTAATAAGTGCCCTCCTGGTGGGGAAAGTACCATTATTGCTTTGGCCGATTTATTAGGCGTTGAACCTGAACCTTTAGATGCTGAGCACGGTGCCGAAAAAGACGTACCCATGGTCGCAATCATTCGTGAAGACGAATGCATTGGCTGTACAAAATGCATTCAAGCCTGCCCTATTGATGCCATCATGGGCGCAGCAAAACAAATGCATACCGTTATTACCGATGAGTGCACAGGTTGTGATTTATGCGTAGAGCCTTGCCCTGTTGATTGCATCGACATGGTACCGATCGAAACAACATTACAAAATTGGCACTGGGATAAACCTGAGAACTCAGTTTCTACCATTGAAAAAATTCTTATAAAGGAAGTGCACTAATGCAAACCATCACTCTGCACTCTTTTGATGGTGGTATTCACCCACTAGAAAATAAACATCAGTCTACGCAAACAGCTATTGCGCAATTGCCTGTACCTGCACAACTGATTGTGCCGGTAGGCCAGCACATTGGCGCCCCTGCCGATGTTATTGTTAATGTTGGTGACTCTGTTTTAAAAGGTCAAACAATTGCCGACCCTAAAGGCGTTGTGAGCGCCGCCATTCATGCTCCCACCTCAGGCAAAGTCGTTGCTATTGAGCAAAGAGAATTGCCTCATAGCTCAGGCCTTGAAGGCACTTGCGTAATCATTGATAGCGATGGGCACGATCAATGGTTAGAAGAGATCAGCAATGGCTCACAAGCAATTAGCGACTATTTAGAGACCGATAACGAAATATTAATTCAGCGTATTCGTGATTGTGGAATTACCGGAATGGGCGGCGCAGGTTTTCCAACAGCCGTAAAAATGACGGTCCAGAATCTAACGATCGATACCCTGATTATTAACGGGGCCGAATGTGAACCCTATATTACCGCTGACGACATGTTAATGCGTGAGCGCGCCCTTGAGACCCTGCGTGGCGTTCAAATATTATTAAAGATTACCGCGGCAAAGAATTGCTTAATTGGCATCGAAGACAATAAACCCGAAGCCATCAAAGCCATGGAAGACGCCTTACATGAAGTGCATGGCGAGCACCACATTAGCGTGGTTACCATTCCGACAAAATACCCCTCTGGTGGCGAAAAACAGTTAATTAAAATTTTGACAGGGAAAGAAGTGCCGAGCGGCGCCATTCCTTCTGCAATTGGTATCGTCTGCCAAAACGTAGGAACGTGTGCCGCGGTTTACCATGCGATTGCTGAAGGTAAACCGCTCATTTCTCGCATCACCACCATAACAGGCGAATCGATTAACCAACCACAAAATGTGGAAGTATTAATCGGCACCCCGGTAAAGCACCTATTAGATTTTGCTGGCTTTAAACAAGAAAAAAGTTTGTTTCAAAAATTAATCGGCCGCAAAGCAAAAGCTGATAGTAAACCCCGCATTATTATGGGCGGCCCAATGATGGGCTTTACCTTAAATAGTGATGAGCTACCCATCTTAAAATCCAGCAACTGTGTTTTAGCTCCCAGCCAAAAAGAACTACCCGCCAATGATATCGCGTCCGCGTGTATTCGCTGCGGTTTATGCACAGAAGCTTGTCCTGCTGAATTATTACCTCAGCAACTTTATTGGTTTAGCAAAAATGGGGAATTAGACAAAGCAGAGCAACACAATCTTGCTGACTGCATCGAATGTGGAGCTTGTTCTTACGTTTGCCCAAGCCAAATTCCCTTAGTGCAGTATTATCGTCATACCAAAGGTGCGATTAAGGATGAACGTGCCGCACAGCAAAAGTCTGATCGTTCAAAAATTCGTTTTGAAGCACGCCAAGCTCGCTTAGATCGCGAAGCCGCTGAAAAAGAAGCCAAGCGCCAAGCTCGCGCCGCAACGGCAGAAAAAGCACAAGCCGCGAAAAAAGCAGCCGCGGCGGAAGCGCTTAATAAGCAAACGGCTGAAGAAGCCGATGGAAATGGCAATACGAATGATGAAATCAAAAAGCCTGAACCTGTCGATTTAGAAAAACTGCAAAAGCAGCTCGATGCAGCTCAAGCAGGCTTAAAAAAATCGATGGATAAAATAGCAGAGCTAAAAGCGGCCGCAGCAGAAAGTGGCGCTGAAGCAGATGCTCCTATTGAAAACCTAGATGTTTTTGAAAAAGCCGTCGCCAATCGTCGCGACAAAGTGAAGCTGTTAGCTCTGCAAATTGCAGAAGCTAAAAAGTCAGCTCCGCTCGTCAAAAAAGAAGTATCTCGCGATGATATCGAAAAGAAATTACGGGCACAAAAAGATCGCTTAGAAAAAACCAAAGAACGCGTCGACCTAGCAAAAGAACAAGGTTTAGATTCTCTACCCGCATTACAAAAAGGTTTAGATAAACAGATGCAAAAACTAAAAGAGCTAGAAGAAGAATTAGCTCAGTTTGATAAGGCAGGTGCATAAAATGAGCTCTAACTTTGCGAACATCACCTCTCCTCATGCTCATGGCGGCAATACAACCCGTCGTATTATGCTATTGGTTATTCTTGCTACTGTACCTGGCATTATTGCGCTAACTTATTTTTTTGGTTGGGGCAATTTAATTAATATCGTTCTTGCAAGCATGACGGCTTTAACCTGTGAAGCTTTGATATTAAAAATCCGCAAACGCCCTATTCGCTTTTTCTTAAAAGATAATAGTGCGTTATTAACGGCCGTTTTATTAGGCATCGCCTTACCACCTTTCGTTCCTTGGTGGGTAACCGTTGTTGCGGTGAGTTTTGCCATGGTTTTTGCTAAACACCTCTATGGAGGCTTAGGCAATAATCCCTTTAACCCTGCGATGGTCGGCTACGCGTTAGTACTTATCTCTTTTCCTGTTCAAATGACGACGAGCTGGGCTTCACCTTTCTTTTTAAATGCAGATACATTAATACCAGGACAAGCTTTAATATCCGGCCAAGTAATGGGATTTAGCGATACCTTAGGCGTTATTTTTTCTGGTGCCAATCAGCTGACAGATGGTTTCTCAGGTGCAACCCCTCTGGATACTTATAAGCATTTAGCAAAAAATGAAACGGCCGTAGAAATTTTACAAGGGCCTTTGTTTGCCAATGCCACGACCGGAGGCTCTGCAAACAATTGGTTCGCTGGCGGCTGGGAATTTGTCAACATAGCCTTTTTATTGGGTGGCTTAGCTTTATTAGCGTTACGTATTTTCACTTGGCACATTCCTTTTAGCCTGTTAGCAGCACTAGGAACCTGTTCAATATTATTTGGCTGGGATGCTGATTTATACGTGCCATGGTCTCTACACATATTCACAGGCGCGACCATGCTTGGCGCTTTTTTTATTGCTACGGATCCTGTGACAGCTTCAACAACGCCTCTAGGTAAAATCATTTATGGTGCTGGCATTGGTATTTTAATTTTTGTTATTCGTACTTGGGGAGCCTATCCAGACGCTGTTGCTTTTGCGGTATTGCTCATGAATTTCGCTGCGCCATTAATCGATACCTATACGCAACCAAGAACCTACGGCCATGAAAAAGCCAAGCGTGGCCTTCCCTCAAAACCCAATGCCGTTTCTGACAGCACCAACAAGGAGGGTTAATTATGAACGACTCACTGAAACCTGATGATGCTCTAGCAGACGATTCTTCAGCGACGGGCTTATGGGCTTCGATTCGTAAAAATGCGGTTGGTTTAGGCATGTTTGCCATTGTCACCGCAGGCTCTATTGGCATTGCACAAGTAGCGACCAAAAGCAGTATCGAACGAAACATTGAAATTGCTCAAGCAAAAGCACTGCATGAAATCGTACCTCAGGGTGATTACGATAACGATTTATTAAACGATACCGTCTCTCTTGGAAATAAAGATCCAGATGATGATATCCATGCGCGCTGGAATGTACGATTACTTGGGCCAATAGCTGAAAATGCTGTCGCCTATATCGCACGTAAAAATGGCAAGGCCCATACTATTATTTTGCCCGTCACAGCCCCCGACGGCTATACCGCCAATATTGATATGATCGTTGGTATCAAAATGGATGGCAGCTTAGCCGGAGTAAGGGTCATCAATCATAAAGAAACACCGGGATTAGGTGATAAAATTGAAGCGAAAAAGAACCCTTGGATTCTTCAATTCCCGGGACTTTCATTATCAAGCCCTGAAGAAAAATCTTGGGCCGTCAAAAAAGACGGTGGCGAGTTTGATCAATTCACCGGAGCAACCATTACTCCGCGCGCCGTGGTGCGATCAGTACGTCTCGCATTACAATTTTTTCAGCAGCATGGCAAAACATTAGCGGCAGAGCCTCAGCAAGAAGGTATTTCACATGGCGAATAAATCCTTACAAGAAATCTCTTTAGATGGTCTATGGAAGAACAACCCAGCCCTTGTGCAACTACTAGGCTTATGCCCACTGCTCGCAGTGACAGGCACAGTGGTGAATGCAATTGGCTTAGGCTTAGCAACCATTCTAGTATTGGTCGGATCCAACCTAGCCGTATCACTTATTCGTAATCACGTTTCAGATGCGGTGCGCTTACCAGCATTCGTTATGATTATTGCTTCGTTTGTGACGGTTACCGAATTAGTCATGCAGGCATTGACGTATGAGCTGTATCAGATTCTTGGTATTTTCATTCCATTAATCGTAACCAATTGCGCTATTCTTGGTCGTGCCGATGCTTTCGCTTCAAAGAATGGCTTAATTCCTTCCATGGTCGATGGCTTCACCATGGGCTTAGGCTTTACCATAGTATTAATTTTACTCGGTATGATTCGTGAAGTTATTGGTCAAGGTACCTTATTTACCAACATGAGCTTGATCTTCGGCGAGATGGCGGCCAACTGGCAAATTGTTGTTTTTAATGACTACCCTGATTTCTTATTCGCTATTCTTCCACCCGGCGCTTTTGTTGCAATGGGGTTAATTATCGCGATTAAAAATCTGGTCGATAACTACCTAGAAGAAAAAGCCAAAGCCAATCAAGCAGAAGTCGAAGTTGGCTCTAAAAGAGCTCGTGTTACAGGAAAAATCAGCTAAAGCCACGGCTAACGTTACTTTTAATAACCAAGCCATACACTCTGTAACTGGTATATTCTCAAAAACCTCCGATACTGAATGTTCAAGGAGTGACATTCAGTATCATGCAAGCTAACAAAGTTTCATCGCAAGCGGCCTTTTTAAGCGCCGCCCAAACCCTATTAAGCATCACCCGCCCATGGTTTATCGCTACCTGCTTACTTATCTCAGCAATCGTATTACTGCCTAATGCCGCACAGCTAGATACCAACTATCAACTGCTTCTAAAATACTTACCTTATGCCTTAGGTCTTATAGTCATCATCCTAGGCCAACAGTTTGTACAAGGACGAATTTCGATGGCTGCCGTAAATCTCTTGGTAGGGTATGCGATTATTCAAACACAGTTACAAGCACCATTAGAGCAAGAGAACATTCGTGCTTATTTCACGCTCCTAAGCATTTTCTGGCCACTCAATTTCTTCATTATTTATTGGTTACCAGAGCGTAAGCTCGCCTCTCCATTCGGCATTTTTCTCTGTGCCTTTATTAGCTTTCAGATAACTGCGGGATATTTATTCACCCACTACCTTCCTGATTTTTCCAAATACCTAGAGGACTACCTCGCACTGCATCCCTTTCAAGAAAATAGCGCACACTTTATGGCACAGTGGATGCTGCCACTATTAAGCAGTGTGATTTTATTTCTCATGTACGTCGTATTATTTACCCATACACTCATCAAACGAGATCGCAGCGACTGCGCATTACTTATCAGCCTGATTGCTAGCATTCTCATTTGCGCATGGTTCGACCAAGCCGCAATTTCAAGCGTATTCAGCAGCTCAGTTGCATGCGCTCTCTTAATTACCTTACTGATCAATAGCCATGACCTTGCCTTTTTAGATGAGCTCACAGGTCTTCCTGGGCGCCGAGCCTTAATGAATGAATTAAAGCATTGCGGTAAATACTATTGCATTGTCATGGCCGACATTGATCACTTCAAAAAATTCAACGATACCCACGGTCACGATACCGGTGATGACGTTTTAAGGGTTGTCGCTCAAGAGTTAGCAAAAGTTCGTGGGGGAGGTAAAGCTTTTCGATATGGGGGAGAAGAGTTCACCTTACTTTTTAAACGTAAAAGTGCAGAAGAGAGTGAGCCTTACATTGAAAGCATTCGTCAAAGCATCGAAAGCTATCCACTCATCATTAGAGACAAGAAAAACAGACCGGCGAAAAAGGATAAAAATAGTAAGAAAATACAAGGATCTACGACCCAAGTACAGGTCACAGTGAGCTTTGGCATTGCTCAAAGACAGGCAGAACAAAAGGCTGAAGACGTTATGAAGAGTGCTGACCAAGCACTTTACCGAGCCAAAGAGCAAGGCCGTAATTGCATCGCCAGATAATAATCAAGCAGGCATAAAAAAACCGGTCTCATGTTGCCATGAGACCGGTTTTTTATTGGCTATCGAATGAACAGATTAGCTTAAGAAGCTAATCATTACACCCGCAGCAACTGCCGAACCAATAACACCCGCAACGTTTGGACCCATTGCATGCATTAATAAGAAGTTCTGACCGTTAGCTTCAAGGCCAACCTTGTTCGATACACGCGCCGCCATTGGAACAGCAGAAACACCTGCAGAACCAATCAAAGGATTCACTTTCTCTTTAAAGAATAAGTTCATTCCCTTAGCCATCAATACACCGGCTGCTGTACCAACACAGAATGCTGTTAAACCAAGAATCAAAATACTTAGCGTATCAAAATTCAAGAATTTGTCAGCACTCATCTTAGAACCAACACCAAGGCCCAAGAAGATAGTCACAACGTTGATCAAAGCGTTCTGAACAGTATCACTTAAACGGTCTACTACACCCGATTCTTTCATCAAGTTACCAAAGCAGAACATACCTAATAGCGGGGCTGCGGAAGGTAAGCACAAGGCTACCAATACCAGCACAACAATTGGGAACATGATTTTTTCAGACTGGCTTACTTCACGAGCCTGAACCATAACCATTTTACGTTCTTCTTCAGTCGTAAACAGCTTCATAATTGGCGGCTGGATCATAGGAACCAATGCCATGTATGAATACGCTGCTACCGCAATGGCACCTAATAATTCAGGAGCCAACTTAGAAGCGATAAAGATAGACGTTGGGCCATCAGCACCACCGATAATACCAATTGCGGCTGCTTGCTGAATGGTGAAATCCATCAAGCCGGCATCGGTTGCCAATACGGCGCCCGCAACGGTACCAAAGATACCGAACTGAGCTGCTGCACCTAGCAATAGTGTTTTAGGGTTTGCTAATAACGGACCAAAGTCTGTCATTGCGCCTACACCCATGAAGATTAAAAGAGGAAATAAACCCGTTTCAATACCGGCATGGTAAATGTAGTACAGCAAACCTGCTGGACTATCTAAATGGCCATCAGCCGCGTAAACAGCCGGAGCATAAAAATCAGCACCTGGAATGTTTACAAAGATAGTACCAATAGCGATTGGTAATAATAGCAATGGTTCGAATTGAAATTTCGGGTGTATTGCTAAAAATAGCAATAAACAACCGATTGAAATCATCGCAAATTGGCCAACTGTCAACTGATAAAAACCAGTGTCTTGCCAAAGATTAATTAAGCTTTCCATTAACCAGCTCCTTTAAGCGATGGTATACAGAGTATCGCCAACTTTAACAGAAGCGCCTTCACTAGTAGTTACACTACCAATGGTGCCTGCTTTAGGTGCACGAATCTCAGTTTCCATTTTCATTGCTTCAAGAATGACAACAACATCACCTTCTGCAACGGCTTGGCCTGGTTGAACAAGTACTTTCCAGATATTACCCGCAAGAGGCGCTTTCTGTGGTTCACCACCACCGACCGCACCTGTAGGAGCTGCGGCGGCTGGAGCTGCGCCACCCATGCTCATTGGCGCACCATTAACGGCGGCCATTTCAGTAACATCACCACCATCATCAACCTTAACAACGTATTCGTTGCCATCAACTGAGATAGTGAAGGTATCTTCTTCGTCTTTAGGTGCTGGCTCGAAGAAATCTGGGTTACCACGATTTTCTAGGAACCCTGGAGCAACCTGTGGGAACAATGCGTAAGTCAATGCATCATCAATCTTGTCTGCTGCAAGCTTAAAGCCTTTTTCAGCGGCAAGCTTATCAACATCAGCGATGATTTGATCCATTTCGTCATCGATCAAATCGGCTGGGCGACAAGTAATTACTTCAGCGCCGTTTAATACACGAGCTTGTAATTCAGCATTCATAGCTGAAGGTGCTGCGCCGTATTCGCCTTTCAAGATACCTTGAGTTTCTTTCGAGATTGACTTGTAACGTTCGCCCGTCAATACGTTCAATACTGCTTGAGTACCGACGATTTGAGAGGTTGGCGTTACCAAAGGAATGAAACCTAGATCTTCACGTACACGTGGGATTTCAGCCAATACTTCATCAAACTTGTCAGATGCGCCTTGCTCTCTCAACTGGTTTTCCATGTTAGTCAACATGCCACCAGGAACTTGAGCGACTAGGATACGAGAATCTGTACCCCGTAGAGCGCCTTCAAATTTAGCGTACTTCTTACGAACGCCACGGAAATAAGCCGCGATTTCTTCAAGCAATAATAGATCGATATTAGTATCACGACCTGTGCCTTTTAATGCCGCCACAACAGATTCTGTTGCAGTATGACCATAAGTCATAGACATAGAAGAGATGGCCGTATCTACGCGGTCAACGCCCGCTTCAGCCGCTTTCAGGATTGTCATATCAGACAAGCCAGAAGTTGCGTGAGCGTGTAATTGAACTTCAAGATCAGTTTGTGCTTTTAACTTAGTGATAAGTTCGAAAGCATCATACGGAGTCAGAACACCGGCCATATCTTTAATGGCGATAGAGTCTGCACCCATATCTTCAATTTTCTTAGCAAGGTCTACCCAAGAGTCCAGAGTATGTACTGGGCTCGTAGTATAAGACAAAGTACCCTGCGCGTGCTTACCTTGGTTTTTAACGGCTTTTAAAGCGGTTTCCAAGTTGCGAGGGTCATTCATTGCATCGAATACACGGAATACGTCAACGCCATTTGTAGCTGCACGTTCAACGAATTTTTCAACTACATCATCTGCGTAGTGGCGGTAACCTAATAGGTTTTGACCACGAAGAAGCATTTGATGCGGAGTCTTAGGCATCGCTTTCTTGAATTCGCGGATGCGATCCCAAGGGTCTTCACCAAGGAAACGGATGCAAGAATCAAATGTTGCACCGCCCCAAGATTCAAGTGACCAGTAGCCAACCTGATCCAGTTTTTCAGCGATAGGAAGCATGTCATCAATGCGCATGCGTGTTGCCAGTATAGACTGGTGTGCGTCGCGTAATACGACGTCTGTGATACCAAGAGGTTTCTTAGAATCGGTCATGGGTTATGGCCTTTTCTTCCGTTAACGTTGTTGACGTATTGGTTATCCGAATCCGTGCGCTACTTTTGGCGCGCACGATGCTCTTTTACTGCAGCTGCTAATACTTTTAGCAACTGTGGGTCTGCGCCTTGAGAAGGTGCTGTTACCGCAACTTGCGGAACAACAACAGGCTCTGGAGCAAACTTATTTACTACTTTAGACATCAGGCCAGTAGCGAAAATCAGCAATACCAAAAAGGCAAATACTGTTCCCATACCAAACGCCATCAGCTCTAAACCACTCGAAACTAGCTCAGACATGCCGGCTGATCCTCATATAAAATTTACTCGCCTATTTTTTGAACTTAATTAATTTTTTAAAACTTAATTAAAAATAGTTCACCCAAACAGGGTAAAAGGCACTCTAATGTACTGAAAATACTACATTTTGACAAGTTGTATGACACTTTTTGTGAGATTAACTGCACTTTTCGTAAACAGATGTCTCTAGGCGAGGTAATAAGGGAATTATGGGAATTAGGCAAAAAGAAGAACGACTGTATGAATAGTGTCCCTAGAGATAACATCATTTACAAAAACTGAATTCAATAGCAATAAAATAGAAAGGATAGATAAAGGTAATAAGCGAGAAGGTAAAAATATACGATATAGAATCAATAAAATAACGGATACTAACGTTTAGAATGTATTAACTTGAAGATATTCTTGGAGGGTTTACTAAAATCTTAAATGGTGCGCTTGGTAGGAGTCGAACCTACGACCACCTGGTTCGTAGCCAGGTACTCTATCCAGCTGAGCTACAAGCGCACATCAAGATCTAACAACACGAATTTTTCAGTTTATTTTCTAGATTAGATCTAGAGAATAAATGGTGCGCTTGGTAGGAGTCGAACCTACGACCACCTGGTTCGTAGCCAGGTACTCTATCCAGCTGAGCTACAAGCGCATATCGTGGCGGCGTATTATATAGAGTAACTATTAAGTGTCAATCTTTTATTTAACATTTATTCAATAATATATTTTGAACTACTTTAAACAAACATCTAACTTTTTATTTCTCAGTACACCAATGTTGATTCCACTTTAAAAGTGGCGGAGAGGGAGGGATTCGAACCCTCGATAAGATTTCTCCTATACACCCTTAGCAGGGGCGCGCTTTCAGCCACTCAGCCACCTCTCCTCAACACAGGGCGAATAATACCATGTTTTTTTCTTTTGCATAGCTTATTTATAAAAAAAGTTAAAATTTCTTCATAAATATTAATATGTTAGAAGTTTCCGCTTGGTTCGCCTTCACCATTTTTCTCACGCTGAATGCGCTGATAGATCTCTTCACGGTGAACCGCGACTTCTTTAGGCGCATTAACACCGATGCGAACTTGATTACCTTTTACACCTAAAACGGTTACGGTAACTTCATCACCAATCATTAATGTTTCACCTACACGGCGAGTCAAAATTAGCATTAGATTCTCCTAATCTATACTTTGTACTTTATTTAATAGTACAGTGAATATTTCACGAATTGCTTGTTTCTAGGGTGTATGCCCAAGTATCGCTCTCGATACCTAGGCGAGATGTATCCCTACCTTTGTATTCAGTATTGCCTACCTTTGGCAAAATGAAAGCAAATGCAGGGATTCATCCAGAACTTTTACAGATGTGTAGGCACTCCGGCCCACACTGAAGGTTATATCAGACTTTCGCCTGAGTTATTCTTCGTCCTTAGCATCAAGGCCAAACGCGGTGTGCAACGCGCGCACTGCAAGTTCTAGATATTTTTCTGCGATAACAACAGAGATTTTGATCTCAGAAGTCGTAATCGCTTGAATATTGATGGATTCATCCGCCAATACTTTAAACATTTTACTGGCAACGCCTGCATGAGAGCGCATACCAACACCGACCATAGATACCTTACAGATATCATCAGTACCCGATACTTCACGAGCACCCAATTCAGCCGCTGTATTTTTCAAAACTTCTAACGCTTTATTGTAGTCATTACGATGTATGGTAAACGTAAAGTCGGTCGTACCGTCTTCCGCTACATTTTGTACAATCATATCAACTTCAACATTTGCATCACTAATGGGACACAAAATTTTAGAAGCAACACCTGGAATATCAGGTACGCCTTTCACTGTTACTTTGGCTTCATCGCGATTAAACGCAATACCGGAAATGACTGGATTTTCCACGGAGCTATTCTCCTCCATTGTAATGAGAGTGCCAGGGCCATCATCAAAAGTAGAAAGTACGCGTAAAGGTACTTTGTATTTCCCTGCAAACTCGACCGAACGGATCTGTAAGATTTTTGAACCAAGACTTGCCATCTCTAGCATTTCTTCGAACGTTACCTTCTCCATGCGGCGAGCATTAGGAACGACTCGCGGGTCGGTAGTATAAACACCATCTACGTCTGTATAAATCTGAGCTTCATCAGCACCCAGCGCTGCGGCAAGCGCAACCCCTGTTGTGTCCGAACCACCGCGACCTAATGTCGTAATGTTGTTATCACTATCAACACCCTGAAAACCGGCTACGATACACACATTACCGGCGTCTAATTGCTTGCGCATAGCGGCGGTTTCAATGTCTTCGATTCGGGCTTTCATATAAGCGCTGTCGGTTTTAATACCTACTTGCCATCCAGTGAATGATTTAGCACCAACACCGCGTTTCTGTAACGCCATTGCCAATAAAGCAATCGTTACTTGTTCGCCTGTTGAAACCAATACATCCATTTCTCGTGGAGTTGGATTATCCGAGATGCTATTTGCAAGACCAATAAGACGATTCGTCTCGCCACTCATTGCTGATACAGCAACCACTATTTGGTGGCCTGCATCATGGAAGGACTTTACTTTATCAGCGACATGCTCGATGCGCTCGACGGTGCCTACCGAAGTACCGCCGTACTTTTGTACGTATAACGCCATGATTCTGACTAGCTGAAGAAAAAGGGGCCCAATTAAACACTAATTCTGCTTACATTTGAACAAAAAAAAGACGATTGATTCGTTTATCAATCGTCTTTTCTGAAATAAAGCGGGCAAAAATCTACATTAAAATGTTATAGAGCATCAACCAATGCTTTAAATGCTTCTAATGCTTGCGGAATGCCTTCCGCATTTTTGCCACCCGCTTGTGCCATCTCTGGCTTACCACCACCACGACCATCAACATACGGCGCGCATTCTTTTACAATGTCACCGGCTTTCACCTTGCCAATAAGATCTTTGGTCACACCCGCTAACAAGGTCACCTTGCCTTCGGTTTCAGCGGCCAACATAATCACAGCTGAACCTAACTTATCTTTAAGCTGGTCCAATGTTGTTTTCATGGTTGGCACATCAGTTCCGTCAATACGAGCCGATAAGATTTTGAAACCATTACCGTCAATTGCTTGAGCGGCTAAATCGGACCCTGCTGAACTCGCAAGCTTTGCTTTCAACGCTTCCAACTCTTTTTCTAGCTGACGGTTTTTAGCAACTACTTGCTCAACTTTTTCACCGACATTATCGCTACTGCCTTTTACTGTGCGAGCAATGGTATGCAACGTTTTTTCTTCGCTAGCAATAAAATCCAATGCGGCTTGGCCGACAACGGCTTCAATGCGGCGAACCCCAGCAGCGGCACTGGCTTCAGAAATAATTTTGAAAACCCCTAAATCACCGGTGCGCTTCGCGTGAGTACCACCACATAATTCAATCGAGAACTGATCAGCGTCAGAGCCAGAGCCCATAGCAAGAACACGCACTTCATCATCGTATTTCTCACCAAACAACGCCATGGCACCGCTATTTTTAGCATCATCAATATTCATTAAACGCGTAGTGATTTCGCTATTATCACGAATTTCAGCATTAACCCGACACTCAATAACTGCCATCTCTTCAGGAGTCATCGCTTCCAAGTGAGAGAAGTCAAAGCGTAACTTATCATAAGTAACTAAAGAGCCTTTCTGCGTCACATGCTCACCCAAAGTATTGCGCAAAGCAGCATGCAGAATATGCGTAGCAGAGTGATGTAGCGCGATAGAAGCACGCTTTTCTGCATCAACTTCTGCGGTTAATTGATCACCCGCTTTGACAGACCCTTCAACCAAGATACCTTGATGAATATGGTTACCACTGTCTTTAACCGTATTTTTAACCTGAAAAACAATACCATCCGCTTTCAAAAAGCCGGTATCGCCAGACTGACCACCAGATTCACCGTAAAAAGCAGTTTCATCAAGTACGATCAAAGCCTCAGTTCCAGCGTCAATCTGATCGACTTTATTGCCATCAACGAACAAGCCTTGAACAGAGCCTTTATTGACTAAATTTTCATAACCCAAGAAAGTTGTTTCACCTTCTAGGTCTAGCGATGCTTCGCCTTTCATACTGAAGTTGCCCGCAGCTCTGGCCGTCGCGCGCTGATGCTCCATCGCCTTATCAAAGCCAGCTTCATCAACTTTCAAATTCTTTTCACGAGCAACATCCGCGGTTAAATCCATTGGAAAGCCGTAAGTATCATAAAGCTTGAATACTGTTTCGCCTGGAATGGTATCGCCTTCTAAAGAATCGATAGCATCATTTAAAATGCCCATGCCTTTATCAAGCGTCTTAGCAAACTGCTCTTCTTCTAAGCGTAATACTTTTTCTATCTGAGGCTGAAGTTTCATCAGTTCAGGATAAGCATCACCCATTTGTTCAACTAAGGAGGCTACTAACTTATGGAAAAATCCAATCTTCGCCCCAAGCATATGACCATGACGCACAGCGCGGCGAATAATACGGCGTAATACATAACCACGCCCTTCATTTGACGGATAAACACCATCAACAACTAAAAAGCTGGTTGAACGAATATGGTCGGCGATTACACGCAATGATTTATTTTCTAAATCACCGCAGCCAGTGACTGCGGCAGCTGCTTTTAATAACGCTTGAAATAAATCAATTTCGTAGTTGCTGTGAACGCCTTGCATAATCGCGGAGATACGTTCAAGCCCCATCCCCGTATCCACCGATGGCTTAGGAAGAGGATGCATAATACCGTCTTCCGTACGGTTGAATTGCATGAATACAACATTCCAGATCTCAATAAAGCGATCGCCATCTTCTTCTGGTGTACCGGGTTTACCACCCCAAATGTGATCACCATGATCATAGAAAATTTCAGTACAAGGACCACAAGGCCCAGTATCGCCCATTGACCAGAAGTTATCTGATGCGTATTTCGCGCCTTTGTTATCGCCAATACGAATAATTTTATCTTCGCTTAGACCCATCCCTTTATGCCAAAGATCGTAGGCTTCTTGGTCATCGGCATACACAGTAACTAATAATTTTTCTTCTGGTAAATTCATCCATTCTTTGGACGTCAAAAATTCCCAAGCAAATTTGATAGCATCTTGCTTAAAATAATCACCAAAACTGAAGTTACCCAACATTTCAAAAAAGGTATGGTGACGAGCGGTATAACCAACATTCTCTAAATCGTTGTGCTTACCGCCAGCGCGAACACAGCGCTGAGAAGACGTCGCACGAGTATAGTTACGCTCATCCTGCCCCAAGAAAACGTCTTTAAACTGAACCATGCCCGCATTGGTAAACAATAAGGTTGGATCATTACCCGGAATTAAAGGGCTTGAGGCAACAATTTCGTGTCCTTTCGAATTGAAATAATTCAAGAACGCTTGGCGAATATCAGAGCTTTTCATAGTTAACACGGTCCATTGATACTGGATTGAATACTGTCAGTACAGCTAGGTAAAAATATTTGGGCGTGATTATAGCTTGCCTCGTAGGGAATAAGTAGATCTCAAAAGAAACTAACCCTGACGAAATAACTTTATTTCACGGCTACGCACCTCATAACGGTCTTTTATCGCATAATTGAAAAAGACAGTTGACGAACCAAGATAACTACATGAGAATATAGACATTAAAATTATTTGGAGCTTCTCATGAATATCGACCGTCTTGTATTTGCCATCGCCGGCATTTTTATCCTTGCCAGCGTTGCGCTTTCTCAGCTTCATTCCATTTATTGGCTAGGTTTCACAGCCTTTATTGGTTTTAACATGCTGCAAGCATCCTTCACTGGCTTCTGTCCCCTAGCAAAAATATTGAAAGCCATTGGCAAAACCTCAGGCCCCGCCTTTAAATAAGTGCGATTCGACACAGCATTGGCGAATCTTAACCCTGAATATTGGCCTCACTGTCTTTATACTTCTGTTTTTAAATAATAGAGACGTGAGCCATGCGCTTTACCTTATTATCCGTAAGCTTAATCTTAAACAGCCTTCTCAGTAGTTTTAGCTATGCTGAAAGTCACTCTTCTTGGCCACAATACCCTAGCACTCTTCCCCAGTTTGATTATTCCGGTGAAAAACTTGAGCAGCACTGGACACAACTTGCGGCTGCGACTGGAATGCCATGGCCTGATGAATTGTTTATTAAAACGATGATGAACAAATTTCCACAGCTTACTCAGCAACTTAAAGCACGCGCACAATCGGATAACGCTCCCGAAGCACTCAGGCAAATACTGAATAACAACTACCAACCTCTTGCCCTCTCAATACAACAAGTTTGGCGCTTACACTATCAGGGTAATTATGAACAAGCCTACCAGCTAGGTATGTCACTTTCTCCTGCTGGCTTATTTCCAGCCATTTATGCAAAATTAATTCATACAACCTATTTAGTGAATGACCCGAAGAAAAAAGAAGAAAACTTTCTCGAAGTAGACCAAATCCTTAGCGAAATACTGCCACTCGCTAATCATTACGACTTCATCATTTTTGGCGATGCTTATCAAAAAGCAAGGCGTCTCGAGCTGATGTCAACCAGCGCAGCAACAACATCCGGCTTGCTTGGCCAAACCCAAGACAAGCTTAAAAAATTGCATGCTGATTTTCCCGACAATCCGCTATATCCTGCAATGCTGGCAGGGATTGATGCCGGAATCATTGAACGTGTCGGCCAGTTTATCGGCGGCATAACGTATGGTGCGGATGAAGATCGAGCCATCCAATTGTTCCAGCAAGCAATTGAAACACAGCCTAACTTAGCCATTCTTTATAATGAATTTGCACAAACAGTCTTACGCTTAGATGATAATACTCATAACAAGCTGTTATTAGACCTTCTTGAGCAATGCACTAAACTCACGGTTTATAGCGCTGAAGAGGCCTTGAACCAAGAGTCTTGCCGTAATTTATCCGCCAGGAAAAACGCAATACTGCCGAAATAATGTGATTTATTCATAGCACGAATTGCTTTGTCAGATATAATGCGCGCCATTATCACACCTTCCATAGGATTTAATCGTGCATAAAATAGTGATTGTTGGCGGTGGTGCTGGCGGATTAGAGCTTGCAACTCAACTTGGCCGAAAGTGGGGAAAGAAAGGGAAAGCGGAAATTCACCTTGTGGATGCTAACCATACCCACTTATGGAAACCCCTGCTGCATGAAGTCGCTACCGGCGCTCTCGATTCCGGCATTGACGAACTAAACTATCAAGCACATGGTAAAAAACACAATTTCAATTTTCAGATTGGCCGCATGTGTGGTCTCAACCGCGAAAATAAGATCATTGAGCTTTCAGCGATTTGCGATGAAGGTGAAGAGATATTACCGAAACGCGAAATACACTACGATCAATTAGTCATTGCCTTGGGCAGCGTTACCAATGATTTTGGTACAAAAGGCGCTGCAGATCATTGCTATTTTCTAGATGGTCGCGAGCAAGCTGAAATATTTCACCACAAATTATTAAATCAATTTATCAAAGCTAACGGCAGCAACAACCCAGAAGAGCTTAGCATCGCTATTGTTGGCGCTGGCGCAACAGGCGTTGAGCTTTCAGCAGAACTCTACAATACAACAGAAGCGCTATCGAGCTACAACATGAGCCACTTTAAAACCGATAAATTAAAAGTATCGTTGATTGAAGCAGGCCCACAAATTTTACCGGCACTGCCAAAAAGAATATCCAATGCCGCAAAGCGTGAATTACAGAACCTAGGCGTCGATGTACTGACCGATACAATGGTAACCGAAGTAACTGAAGAAGGATTCGTTACTAAATCGGGTGACATTATCAAGGCCAAATTAAAAGTATGGGCCGCGGGTGTAAAAGCGCCTGATTTTTTAGCCAACATCGGTGGACTAGAAACGAATCGAGCCAATCAAATCGTCATTAAAGCAAGCCTACAAACAACCCTTGATGATGACATATTTGCCATTGGCGATTGCGCATTTTTACTTCAAGAAGATGGCAAAGCTGTTCCACCACGGGCGCAAGCGGCTCACCAGCAAGCAAGTCACTTATTGAAAGTATTGAGCAGCATTAGAGCGGGCAAAAAACCAGAAGATTTTGTTTATCGCGATAAAGGCTCGCTAGTATCGCTTAGTCGATACAGCACGGTTGGAAGTTTGATGGGGAACCTGAGCAAAGGCTCGATGATGATCGAAGGCCGACTTGCTCGTATCGTTTATGTTTCTTTATATCGCTTACACCAAGTAGCGCTGCACGGTTATTTCCATACCATCTTGCTATCTTTAGTAGGTCATATAAATAAAGTTATCCGCCCACGTTTGAAACTTCACTAACCTGAGTTTCAACAATACAGTCCTTCTCAGAATGAATAACGTCTTGGCGATAATCACCAGGGCGTTTTCCCGTCCAGCGTCTAAAAGCCTTATAAAAAGCACTCGGCTCGTTAAAGCCTACCTTGTAAGCAACCTCATACAACGCCAATTCATGATCACTAATTAATTTCAACGCCAGCGCTTCACGGCAATCATCCAATATGGCCTGATAGTTTGTACCCACTTCTTTTAATCGGCGCTGCAAATTTCTAACACTCATATTTAACTTTTCAGCAACGACTTCCTGATGCGCATTACCCGCCAACAAACACTCATGAAGAGTATCAGTCACTTGCTTATACAATGCTAAGTGCTGCTCTCGCCTAAGAAGAACTTTATTTATTTGATAAACTGTTTTTTCAAATAATTTAGGATTTTTTTCACCGTTATCAGCGATAAGCGGTGCGGCATCAATTTCAATATACACATCATTGGCTGCCATCAAATGGCAGTTCAATACTGCACTATAATCGTCAAAACCTGCGACTCTCTGATCGTAATAATAATAAATAGATTCCGTGATTCTAGGGCTTAACTTTTCAATCGCTGCCAATATGGCTGAAAATACCATGTCTCGCTGCTGGCTACTAAAATGAATTTTATCATGAGCATGAAACTTTAAAGCATAACGACCATTGCTTTGAGCAAGAAAACTAAAGTAGCCAGATTCAGACACGACCTTTGAATGATCTATCAGCAC
>Ga0193962_1000194_pt1 | contig 27270 bp, 19 predicted proteins | sample FB_5_MG_FD_140335 | JGI IMG/M metagenome (GOLD analysis project Ga0193962, IMG submission 140335) | Microbial mat bacterial communities from the Broadkill River, Lewes, Delaware, United States - FB_5_MG | ecosystem: Environmental > Aquatic > Freshwater > River > Microbial mats | place: USA... | reverse complement strand
TATCCAAATGATCCTTATTGGTTAGAATTATGTGATAAATATGGGTTGTATGTTATTGATGAGGCAAATATTGAAAGCCATCCTTTAGCAATTGATAAAAGTACTCAAATTGGAAATGAAATGAGTTGGCTGCCTGCTCATATGATGAGAACACAACGTATGTTTTATAGGGATAGAAATCACTCAAGTATCTATTCTTGGTCTCTTGGAAATGAAGCTGGAGAAGGCGAAGTTTTTAGAGCAACTTATAAATGGTTGAAAGAAAATGATACCAATAGAATTGTACAATATGAGCCTGCTGGGAAAGATAATTATACAGATTTGTATTGCCCTATGTACCCAAAACCTGAGTATTTGATTAAGCATGGAAAGTCTAATTCAGATAAGCCTTCAGTAATGATTGAGTATGCACACGCAATGGGTAACTCTGTAGGTAACCTACAGGATTATTGGAATATTATTGAAAAATACCCGAACCTTCAAGGTGGATTTATTTGGGATTGGGTTGATCAAAGTTTAGAATATAAAGATGAAAATGGGAAACCTTATTTAGCTTATGGTCATGACTATCATCCTGACTTACCTACCGATGGTAATTTTTTGAACAATGGGTTGGTAGATCCTTATAGAAATCCACATCCACATTTATTAGAAGTGAAAAAAGTGTACGAACCAGTGCAATTTAATTATTTAGGAAATGGAGTGGTTGAAGTTGAAAATAAAAAATTCTTTGAAGACTTTTCTAATAGAACAATTTCTTGGAAATTATTGGCTGATGGCATAAAGGTGTTTGAAAGAAAAGACATTGAGTTAAATGTGTTACCTCAGAAAAAAAAGAAGTTAAAACTTACGGATTTACCAACTAGTTTAAATCAACAGAAAGAATATATTCTTGAAGTTTGTCTGAATCAAAAAGAAGCAACGGATTTAATTCCAGCTAATTTTGAGATTGCCTGGGATCAGTTTATTATTCAGAAAAAAAAGGTGAAAGATGAATTGATTACGACTGGTGAAAATTTAAAATTAAATTCATTAGAAGGTGTTTTTCAAATAAAAAATAAGAAGGTTGATTTTAAAATTAATTCCGAAACTGGAGAAATATTGTCATGGGTTTTTGAAGGGAAATCAATCACAAATAAGCCGATTGAACCTAATTTTTGGAGACCTCCTTCAGATAATGATTTAGGAAATGGAATGGATAAATGGGCTAAAATGTGGCAAAGTGCAAGCTATAATTATCATTCAGAATTAGTAAAAAAACCTTCAAATACAACTAACGGAATAGCATATAATGTAAATTATTTGTTGCCAAATAATGAAGCTGTTGTTGAGGTGTATTATGAGATTTTTAATAGTGGCAAGTTGAAAGTAAATTATAGTTTTAAACCAAATCAAACTAACTTGCCAAATATACCGAGATTGGGAATGTATTTAAATTTATCAAATAAGTTTGAAAATGTTTCTTGGTATGGAAATGGACCTCATGAAAGTTACTGGGATAGAAAAACAGGTGTAAAGACTGGGGTATACTCAGGGAAAGTTGTTGATGAGTTTCATAGATATTCTAGACCACAGGAAACTGGAAATAAAACCGATGTGAGGTGGATGAAATTAGCTTCAGAAGATTTGGAACTAAAAATTTCTTCAAGTAGCTATTTAAATGCCAGTGTTTGGCCTTTTTCTATGAATGAATTAGACTTTAATAGTGAAGATGCAGGCAAATCTGCTTCAGGATTAGTACCTGTAACTAAAAAACACGGTGCAGATATTAAAATTGGAAAGACAATTCAGTGGAATATAGATTGTTTACAAATGGGAGTTGGAGGTGATACTTCTTGGGGTAGACATGTTCATGATGAATATACTATTAAACCAAAAAAATATAGTTATTCGTTTACAATTACACCAAAAACAATTTAAATAAAAAAGGAAGTTGAATTCAATCAACTCCCTTTTTTTATAATATTTTTTTGAGCTTTATATTTTGAATGTTATTACTGGTAATTTAGCATGGTTGGCTAGATCTTCTCCAATACTTCCAGTAAATAAATGTGCTAAACCACGTCTTCCACTTGTATTTAGTAAAATTACATCTGCATCTATAACATTTGCAAAATTTAAAATTCCCAATTCAACAGAAACATCATTGTAAATGTTTAATGTGTAATCTCCTAAGTCATAGTCGTTAATAAAATCACGAATGGCGTCACTAGATTCTTTCGTAGTTTCAAAATTATGAATCGTATTAATTTTTAATAAATGTAATCGTGCATTAAATAATGATGCAAAATTTAATATTTTTTGAAAAGCAACTTTACTTTTTTGGTCAAAATTAGACGCAAATACTATGTTTTCAATTTTAAAATCTTCAACCTCAGTTTTTATTACTAAGACAGGAATATCCGAGTTTCTAACAACCTTTTCAGTGTTCGATCCAACTAACATTTCTTCAAGTCCAGAGGTTCCTTTAGAACCCATTACTATCAAGTCTATATTTTGTTTTTTACTTTCATCAATTATTCCATCATATGCTTTATGGAATTGTACAGAGTCCTCCATTTTAATGCCTTCGAAAAAAGGAAGTTGTTTAAACTCTTCAAATTTTTCACGAGCACGTTTTAAAAATAAAAGAGTTGTAGGGGTATTTCCTGAACTACCATAACTTGTAGGGTCTACAACCCCCGATGGTAGTTCTAACATATGTAGTAAAAATATTTTTGAGTTTGTTAGTTTTGCTATGTCTGAAGCAACTTTTGCAGCATATTTTGCTTGGTCAGAAAAATCGATAGGGACTAAGATATTTTTCATAAAAATTTGTAGTAAAGTTTGTTAAGGACGAGGTAAAGTTAGCAATTTTAAATTAAAAAGAAGAATGATTTTTTATCATTTGAAAAATTGTTACTATATTTGCACAGAATTTGAATAAAATTAGAAGGATAGGAGGGGACGTTAAGTCCCCTCTTTTTATACTACGATGGATAAAGGGATAGTTAAAGGTTTGTTAGATAATGCTCTAGAAGAGAACAAAGAATTGTTCTTAATTGAGTTGAAATTTTTGGCAGATAATAAGATTTACGTTGAGGTAGATGGTGATCATGGTGTTTCGCTAAAAGAATGTATAAGAATTAGTAGAGCCATTGAACATAATTTGGATAGAGAAGAAGAAGATTTCTCCTTAGAAGTTACATCTCCAGATGTAGCAAACCCTCTTAAAGTAAAAAGGCAATATATCAAAAATATGAACCGTGTTCTTGATGTGAAGCTAAGAGATAATTCTAAAGTTCAGGGAGAACTTAAAAGTGTTAATGAAAACGATATTGAGTTAGAGTGGAAAGCACGTGAACCTAAACCAATTGGTAAAGGAAAAGTAACTGTTATTAAAAATGAATTAATACAGTTTGATGATATTTTAGAAGCAAAAGTGAAAATAATATTTTAATAAAGAAGATGCATGGAAAATTTAGCATTAATTGAATCATTTTCAGAGTTTAAAGGAGATAAAAATATTGATAGAGTAACGCTAATGGCGATACTTGAAGAGGTGTTTAGAGCCGCTTTAAAAAGAAAGTTTGGATCTGATGATAACTTTGATATAATTATTAATCCTGACAAAGGAGATTTAGAAATTTGGAGAAACAGAGTTGTTGTTGCCGATGGAATGTCAGAAGATGATAATGAGGAAATTGAATTGGCTGAAGCTCGTAAAATAGAGCCAGATTTTGAGATTGGTGAAGATGTATCAGAGGAAGTGAAGTTAATTGATCTTGGAAGAAGAGCAATTTTAGCTTTACGTCAAAATTTAATTTCAAAAATTTATGAGCATGACAGTACTAATATCTTTAAGCACTTTAAAGCTTTAGAGGGAGATATTTACAGTGCTGAAGTTCATCATATTCGTCATAATGCAATTATTTTGTTGGATGATGATGGAAATGAAATTGTATTACCTAAAAGTGAACAAATTCGTTCAGACTACTTTAGAAAGGGTGATTCAGTTAGAGGAATTATTAAGACAGTAGAATTAAGAGGTAATAAACCTGTAATTTTGTTATCTAGAACTGCTCCAGAATTTTTAGTTAAATTATTTGAACAAGAAATTCCCGAAGTATTTGATGGTTTAATTACTATTGAAGGTGTTGCAAGAATACCAGGAGAAAAAGCAAAAGTAGCCGTTGATTCATATGATGATAGAATTGACCCTGTTGGTGCTTGTGTTGGTATGAAGGGATCTCGTATTCATGGAATTGTTCGTGAGTTAGGAAATGAAAATATAGATGTTTTAAATTACACTAAAAACACACAACTATTTATTGCAAGAGCATTAAGCCCTGCAAAAGTAGTTTCTATGAAGATTCATGAAGAAGAAGGTCGTGAAGATGGTAAAAAAGGGAGAGTTGATGTCTTTTTGTTACCAGAAGAAGTATCAAAAGCAATTGGGAAAAATGGAGTTAATATTCGTTTGGCATCTCAATTAACAGGATATGAACTAGATGTTCAGCGCGAAGGTGTTGAAGCAGAAGATGATGTGGAGTTAACTGAATTTTCTGATGAAATTGAAGCTTGGGTAATTCAAGAATTCAATAAAATAGGTCTTGATACTGCAAGAAGCGTATTGGAAAAAGACGTAAAAGAACTTTTAAAGAGAACCGATTTAGAGGAAGAAACTATATTAGAAGTTCAAAAAATATTAAGAGAAGAGTTTGAGGATTAATTTCTGAAAATTCAACAATAATTGGCTAAAAGATATAATATATGGCTGACAACAAAACATTGAGACTAAACAAAGTATTACGAGAATTAAACATTTCGTTAGATAGGGCTGTAGAGCATCTGGCAGGGAAAGGTATTGAGATTGAAGCTAGACCTACAACTAAAATATCTAACGAAGAGTATAATATACTTTTGGATGGTTTTCAAACTGATAAGAGTAAAAAGGTTGCTTCTAAAGAGGTGAGTGAGGAAAAGCGAAAAGAGAAAGAGGCAATTAAAGTTGCTCTGGAAGAAAAGCTTGAGAAAAAACGCCTTGAAGAAGAAGCTAAAAAAGTTGTCGTTAAAGCCAAAGCTGAAAAGCTAGAAGTTAAAACTATTGGTAAAATCGATATAGACGCTAAAGAGGAAGAACCTAAAAAGGAGGAACCTAAAGTTGCAGAAGTTGAGGTTAAAACTGAAGTAGAACAACCAAAAGTTGAAGAGGTAAAACCTGAACCTGTTAAAGTGGAAAAGGTTGAAGTTCCTAAGGTTGAAACTCCTAAAGTTGAAGACAAAAGTGTTGAGGTTGAAAAACCAAAACAAAAAGCTGAAGAAAAAAAGGAAGTGGCTAAAAAAGTAGAAGATAAACCTATTGTAAAGAAGGGGGTAGAAGCTTCTAAGGTTGATAAAGAATTTGGAAAAGCTGTTGCTAAAAAACCTATTAAAGGAATTGTAAAAGATTCAGCCAAGGCAAAAGCAGTAAAAGAAGAAGAGAAGGAAGAGCCTACAACTCCACAAACTATAGAAACTCAGTACAAAAAACTTTCCGGTCCAAAAATGACTGGAAAAATAATTGACCTGAAGCAATTCGAAAGACCTAAAAAGAAAAAACCAGAGGCTGTTGTTAAAAAAGAAGCTGCAGCTGATGCAAATAAAAAGAAGCGACGAAGAATTGTTAAAAAGGCAAATCCTGTAAATACTAGGAAACCTGGAGGTCCAGGTCAAAATAAACCTGGTAATAGAGGACCACAACGTGGTGGACCAAGAAAACAAATTATAAAGGAAGAGCCATCTGAAGCTGATGTACAAAAGCAAGTTAGAGAAACCTTAGAAAAACTTCAAGGTAAATCTAAAAAAGGAAAAGGTGCAAAATACAGAAGAGATAAAAGAGATCAACACCGTCAGCAAACAGAAATTGACCAGGAACTTCAGGCAATTGAAAGTAAAGTATTAAAAGTAACGGAATTTGTTACGGTTAGTGAAATTGCTACAATGATGAGTATTCCTGTTACAAATATTATTTCTACATGTATGTCATTAGGAATGATGGTAACAATGAATCAACGTTTAGATGCTGAAACATTAACAATTGTTGCTGAGGAATTTGATTACACAGTTGATTTTGTTGGAGCTGAAGTTGAAGAAGCAATTGAAGAACATGAAGATACCGCAGAAGAATTAGAATTAAGAGCTCCTATTATTACAATAATGGGACATGTTGATCACGGTAAAACTTCATTGCTAGATTATATTCGTGAAGAGAATGTAATTGCTGGTGAATCTGGTGGGATTACACAGCATATTGGAGCTTATGGTGTTGAATTGAAAAATGGACAAAAAATTGCATTTTTAGATACACCAGGTCACGAAGCCTTTACGGCAATGCGTGCTCGTGGAGCTCAGGTAACGGATTTAGTAATTATTGTAATTGCTGCGGATGATGATGTAATGCCTCAAACAAAAGAGGCAATAAGTCACGCACAAGCAGCCGGAGTTCCAATAGTATTTGCGATTAATAAAATTGATAAGCCAAACGCTAATCCAGATAAGGTTAAAGAACAACTTTCAGCTATGAATTTATTAGTTGAAGATTGGGGTGGAAAAATTCAATCACATGAAATTTCTGCAAAAACTGGACAAGGTGTTGATGAATTATTGGAAAAAGTGTTGCTTGAAGCTGAAATGTTAGATTTAAAAGCGAATCCAAACAAACATGCCGTTGGTACTGTTGTGGAAGCTTTATTAGATAAAGGACGTGGATATGTTTCTACAATTTTAGTTCAAGAAGGAACTTTAAAGATTGGAGATTATATGTTGGCAGGTAAGCATAGCGGTAAAGTAAAAGCTATGTTTGATGAAAGAGGTAAAAACATTCAACATGCAGGCCCTTCAACACCAATTTCAATACTTGGTTTAGATGGTGCGCCACAGGCTGGAGATAGATTCCATATTTTTGAGGATGAAAAAGAAGCAAAACAAATTGCAACTAAACGTTCTCAATTACAACGTGAGCAATCTGTTAGAACGCAACGCCATATCACATTAGATGAAATTGGACGAAGAATTGCACTTGGAGACTTTAAAGAATTGAACATAATCTTAAAAGGTGATGTTGATGGTTCTGTTGAAGCTTTAACTGATTCATTCCAAAAATTATCTACTGATGAAATTCAAGTAAATATCATTCATAAAGGAGTTGGAGCAATTACAGAATCTGATGTGTTATTAGCATCTGCATCTGAAGCAATTATTGTTGGGTTTAATGTTAGACCATCCGGTAATGCTAGAATGTTAGCCGATAATGAAGAGATTGATGTAAGAACTTACTCAATTATTTATGATGCCATCAACGACTTACGTGATGCAATGGAAGGAATGTTATCTGCTGAAATAAAAGAAGAGGTAATTGGTAACGTTGAAATTAGAGAGATTTATAAAATTTCTAAAGTTGGAAATATTGCAGGTTGTATGGTAGTAAGTGGTAAAATACTTAGATCTTCGAAAATTAGAATTATTAGAGATAATGTTGTTATTCATTCTGGTGAATTAACTGCTTTGAAACGTTTCAAAGATGATGCTAAAGAAGTAACCAAAGGATTTGATTGTGGTATTCAAATTAAAAACTACAACAATATTGAAATTGGTGATGTAATTGAGGCTTACCAAGAAGTTGAGGTTAAAAAGAAGCTAAAACGAAACTAATATAGTTAAGTTTAGATATAAAAAAAAAGCGTGCAATTGCACGCTTTTTTTATGAATAAAGCTTTCGCTATATTTTATCTTCCAAAACTATTGCTCCAGTAAATTTTTCAGAAATAATATTTAATATTCTGTCTGCTTCTAATCTTGTTGTGAAATTACCCACTTGAGTTTTCCATTCAGGTGATTTGTACATTATTTTAACGTTATAATCAGGAAAAGAAGTGTTGAAATTTGACTTAATTTGATACGCTTCTTGTTCATTACCATTGTATAATTGAATTTTATATACAATAGAATTTTTATTTTTTTTATTGAAAGCCTTTTTTTCTGCAATCAATTTTTGAATTTTAACATTTTCGCTTTGTGAATATATATTAGTATTACTCAATAAAAGTGAAAATAATGCAGAAAAGAATATGGTTTTAAGTGAAATTGTCATGTAATTTTAATTTTTCTTCAAATTTATAGTTTTCCTTTAAACTAGCTCAATTTAAAACGTTATTTAGAATGAATATAAATTGCATTTAACACAATTATAACATTTTGATGTTTGTTTATAAATAGTACTTTTGTGAAATCCTTTAAAAAATGACTTAAGTCATGTGTTTTTAAATGAAAATATTGTACCAAACAAGAAAAAAAATATTTTTTTTAAGTATGAAAAGTGTGAAATTACACAGTCAATTATCAAGATTAGTCGTTAACAGTCTTGTTTTCCTTTTATTATTTTCGCTTAATTTATCGGCTCAAGAGGCTAATGTTGCAAATGGAGAAAAACTCTTCAAATCTACATGTGCTGCTTGTCATAGATTAGATAAAAAATTAGTAGGTCCTGCCTTAAAGGGAATTACGGAAAAAAGAGAGCAAGAATGGTTAATATCTTGGATTAAGGATAGTCCAGGAATGATTAAGTCAGGAGACAAATTAGCAATTCAAGTTTTCGAAGAAAACAATAAATTGCCAATGACAGCTAACCCTCAATTATCTGATCAAGATATTATTGATATTTTAGCGTACACAAAAGGAGAACCTGCAGCTCCAAAAACTGCAGTAGCTCAGCCTGTAGATCCAGGGGTCGAACGAGGAAAGAAACTTTTCAAAACAAATTGTGCAGCATGTCACAAAATGGAAGGGAATTTAATTGGTCCTGAACTTTTGAAAATTACTGACAAACGTGATGCTGAGTGGTTAAAACTTTGGATTAAAGATAATAATGCCTTAGTTGCTTCAGGAGATAAATTAGCAAAAGAAGTTGCTGATAGTAATCCTGCTGCAATGACTCCATTTCAACATCTTTCTGATCAAGATTTAGAAGATTTATTAAAATATTTTGCAGTAGGAGATGTTAAAGAAGATGTTGCAACTGCTACTCCTTCTTCTAGTGAAGAAATATTCAATAAACCTGGTTTTGGTGTATTGCCAACATTAGGATTAACAATTTTAGCATTTATATTACTTTCCGTTATTGTTGCAGCAACAACAAAGAAAACTGCTGTTGACGGTGAAGAATCAACTGAAAATATGTTGAAAACATTAATTTTCAACCCATTCTTACGTTTCTTAGCATTAATTTTTTCATTGTTGTTAGGAGCTTGGTTGTTATTTGGATGGTTAATGCAAATTGATGTAAATGAAGGATACCAGCCAATTCAGCCTATTGCTTTTTCTCATGCTGTTCACGCAGGTGATAATAAAATAGATTGTCAATACTGTCACTCTTCAGCAAAAAATAGTAAAACTTCAGGAATACCATCGGCAAATGTTTGTATGAACTGTCATAAATCTATTACTGAATATAATGGTGAATTATTTGGTGGTTATACCAAAGAAGATTTAGATGGAGAAATCCAAAAAATTTATGATGCTGTTGGTTGGGATAAAGAGAATCTTAAATATATTGAGGGGGCTGTTGAAAAACCAATTGAATGGATTAGAATTCACAACTTAGCAGATTTTGCATATTACAATCACTCTCAGCACGTAACAGTTGCAGGAATAGATTGTCAAAAATGTCATGGGCCGGTTGAAGAAATGCATGAAATGAGTCAACACTCACCTCTTACTATGGACTGGTGTATTACTTGCCATAGAGAAACAGAAGTTGATTTAACGGAGAATGGATATTATAAAAATATTCATGATCAGTTAGCAAATAAGTATGGTGTAGAAAAAGTGACTGAAGCTCAAATGGGAGGTTTAGAATGTGGAAAATGTCACTATTAATATTAATTACAAAGTAAATAACAAGATATAAAATGGCATCAAACAAAAAATACTGGAAAAGTGTTGAGGAGCTTAAAGCTAATAGCTCTATTGTTGATACGTTAAAGCAAAATGAGTTTGTTGAGGAAATTCCAACAGATGAGTTTTTAGGAGATAAAGAAAACCTAGAAACTTCTTCAACCACTCGTAGAGACTTTTTAAAGTATGTAGGATTTACTACTGCTGCGGCATCATTAGCGGCTTGTGAAGGTCCTGTTGTAAAATCAATACCTTACGTAATTAAGCCTGATGATATTATTCCTGGTGTTGCTGAATATTATGCAACAACTATGGCTGATGGATTTGATTTTGCAAATGTATTAGTAAAAGTAAGAGAAGGTCGTCCAATTAAAATAGAACCAAATAAAGAAGCAAATGGAAGTACTAATGCACGTGTTCAGGCTTCTGTATTGTCATTATATGATAGTCTTCGTTTAAAAGGTCCTAAAGCAAATGGAACTGATATTTCATGGACAGATGCTAATTCTCAAATTATTTCAAAATTAAATGAAGTAAAGGAAGCAGGATTACCAATTGCAGTATTAACTGGAACTTGTGCAAGTCCTTCTACTAAGAAATTAATAAATAAATTTAACGAATCTTTCGGTAATGTAAATCATGTAGTATATGATGCGGTTTCTGAATCATCTGCTTTAGATGCTTTTGAAGAAATGTATGGAACTAGAGCATTACCAGATTATAATTTAGAAAAAGCGGATGTTATTGTTTCTATCGGTGCAGATTTCTTAGGAGATTGGCAAGGTGGAGGCTTTAGTGCGGGTTATGCCAAAGGACGTGTTCCTCAAAAAGGAAAAATGTCTCGTCATGTTCAGATTGAATCTAACATGACTTTATCAGGTGCAAATGCTGATAAACGTGTTATTGTAAAACCGTCTGAACAAAATTTAGCACTTATTAAATTATATCAGGAAGTTGTAAATGGAATTTCTACCAAAGAAGCAACTCCTTTGAATGATGCAATTCAAAAAGCTGCTGCTCAAATTATAAAGGCTGGAAGTAAAGCCGTTGTTTTAACTGGTATTCAAGATAGAAATGCTCAGTTACTTGCCTTAGCAATTAACAAACATATTAGCAGTGAAGTTATTGATGTTGTTGCAACAAAAAATGTTAGACATGGAAATGATGCCGATGTTGCACAGTTAATAGCTGATATGAATGCTGGTAAAATTGGAGCTGTAATAGTTAACAATTCAAATCCAGTTTATTCTTTACCAAATTCTACAGAGTTTGTTGATGGATTGAAAAAAGTAAAATTATCAGTTGCATTTTCTATGCAGGATAATGAAACAGCAAACGCTGTTCAATATGCATTAGCAACTCCACATTACTTAGAAGCTTGGGGAGATGTTCTTATCAAAAAAGGACAATACAGTTTAATGCAACCAACAATTAAACCGTTATTTAATACACGCCAGTTCCAAGATGCATTATTAACTTGGACTGGAAGTGCAACTACTTATTATGAATTCTTAAAAGATTCATGGAATATTGATGTATTAAATGGTACTTCTTGGAATCAAGCATTACACGACGGTGTTTTTGTTTCTGAAGTAGTTGGTGAAGTAAAAGCATTGGAAGTGGATATTGATGCTGCTGGTTCGGCATTAAGTAAAGTAAAAGGAAGTGATTTAGAATTAGCTTTGTACACTAAAACAGGATTAGGAGATGGTCAAATGGCTAGTAATCCTTGGTTACAAGAATTCCCTGATCCAATTACAAGAACTTCTTGGGATAACTACCTAACAATGTCTAAAGCTGATGCTGTGTCATTTGGAGTTATTAATGAAAACGTTGCAAACGGTGCATTAAACGGTAGTTTAGTTGAAATGACAATAAATGGAGTTTCAGAAACTTTACCGGTATTAATTCAACCGGGTCAAGCTAAAGGATCTTTAGGATTAGCGCTTGGTTATGGTCGTTCTCAAGGATTAAAAGATGAAATGAAAACAGGTAAGAATGCTTACCAATTTTATAAAGACTTTAATAATTTTCAATCGGATGTAACTTTAAAATTAGTTGATGGTGAGCACCATTTTGCTTGTGTTCAGTTACACAATACCTTAATGGGTAGAGGAGATATTATTAAAGAAACTACATTAGAAGAATTCAATACTGTAGATTCTAAAGAATGGAATAAAGTGCCAAAAGTTTCTTTAGACCATAAAGAAGTTGATGCAACTAGTGTTGATTTATGGGAAGCTTTTGATAGATCAGTTGGTCATCATTTTAATCTTTCAATAGATTTAAATGCTTGTGATGGTTGTGGAGCTTGTGTTATAGCCTGTCACGCTGAAAACAATGTACCAGTTGTTGGGAAAGATGAAATTAGAAAATCTCGTGATATGCACTGGTTAAGAATTGACCGTTACTATTCTCACGAAGATGATTTCGCAGGTGATGTAGAATTAAAAGAAAATGGAACAGGAGTTACTGGATATAAAAATACTATGGCTTCATTAGAAGATCCATCTGAAAATCCTTCAGTAGCATTTCAACCAGTAATGTGTCAGCACTGTAATCACGCACCTTGTGAAACAGTTTGTCCGGTGGCAGCAACATCTCATGGTCGTCAAGGTCAAAATCAGATGGCTTATAACAGATGTGTTGGTACTCGTTACTGTGCAAATAACTGTCCTTATAAAGTACGTAGATTTAACTGGTTTGAATATCCAGAAAATGATCAATTCGATTACAATATGAATGACGATTTAGGTAAAATGGTATTAAACCCAGATGTTACTGTTCGTTCTCGTGGTGTAATGGAAAAATGTTCAATGTGTATTCAAATGACTCAGGCAACAATTCTAAAAGCTAAGAAAGAAGGAAGACCTGTGAATACCAATGAATTTGAAACGGCTTGTTCTAATGCTTGTAGCACTAATGCTTTAGTATTTGGAGATATCAACCATAAGGAAGATACTGTTGCAGGTTTAGTTGAAGATGAAAGAGCATATCATTTACTTGAACATATTGGAACAAAACCAAATGTGGTTTATCATGTGAAAGTTAAGAATACGCAAGAAGTTTAAAAATAATATTAATAGATAATAATTAAATAAGAATTATGTCGTCTCATTACGAAGCACCTATTAGAAGACCTTTAATTGTTGGAGATAAAAGCTACCACGATATCACGGTGGATGTAGCAGCTCCAGTTGAAGGTAAAGCAAACAAATTATGGTGGACAGTTTTTACAATTGCACTTTTAGCATTCCTTTGGGGTGTTGGGTCTATAATTTACACTATTGGAACAGGAATTGGAGTTTGGGGATTAAATAAAACGGTTGGTTGGGCCTGGGATATTACCAACTTTGTATGGTGGGTAGGTATTGGTCATGCCGGTACACTTATTTCTGCTGTACTTTTATTATTCCGTCAAAAATGGAGAATGGGTATTAACCGTTCTGCTGAAGCAATGACAATTTTCTCGGTAGTTCAAGCAGGTTTGTTCCCAGTTATTCACATGGGACGTGTTTGGAATGCACATTTTGTATTGCCAATACCAAATCAATTTGGAACACTTTGGACAAACTTTAACTCACCATTATTATGGGATGTTTTTGCAATTTCAACATACTTATCTGTATCCTTAGTTTTCTGGTGGACAGGTTTATTACCTGATTTTGCAATGTTGCGTGATAGAGCAGTAAAGCCTTTCCAAAAGAAAATTTATAGTTTATTAAGTTTTGGATGGACAGGAAGAGCAAAAGACTGGCAACGTTTTGAAGAAGTTTCTTTGGTGCTTGCAGGTTTAGCAACACCATTAGTACTTTCAGTACATACAATTGTATCTTTTGACTTTGCTACATCAGTTATTCCAGGTTGGCATACAACAATTTTCCCTCCATACTTTGTTGCTGGAGCGGTATTCTCAGGATTCGCAATGGTAAATACTTTGCTTATTATTATGAGAAAGGTATCTAACTTAGAAGCTTATATCACTATTCAACATATAGAGTTAATGAACATTGTAATTATGATTACTGGTTCAATTGTTGGATGTGCTTATATTACTGAATTATTCATTGCTTGGTATTCAGGTGTTGAATACGAACAATACGCATTTTTAAATAGAGCAACAGGTCCTTACTGGTGGGCATATTTGTTAATGATGAGTTGTAATGTATTCTCTCCACAGTTTATGTGGTCTAAAAAATTAAGAACAAGTATAATGTTCTCATTCATTATTTCAATAGTTGTAAATATTGGAATGTGGTTTGAAAGATTTGTGATTATTGTAACTTCATTACATAGAGATTACCTACCATCATCTTGGACAATGTTCTCACCAACATTTGTTGATATTGGAATTTACGTAGGAACAATTGGATTCTTCTTTGTGTTATTCTTATTGTACGCAAGAACATTCCCAGTAATTGCGCAGGCAGAGGTTAAATCTATTTTGAAGTCATCAGGAGAAAATTATAAAAAATTAAGAGACGGAAATCATGAGTAATAAAGTAGTACAAGCAATGTATAACGATGATGATATCCTAATGGATGCCGTGAAAGAAACACGTGCAGCTAATCATCATATTGAAGAAGTTTATACGCCATTTCCAGTTCACGGACTAGACAAAGCAATGGGACTAAAAAACACACGTATTGCTATTACAGCTTTTATGTATGGTTGTGTTGGTTTTACATTCTCTATTTGGATGATGAATTATATGATGATTGAACAGTGGCCTCAAGATATAGGTGGTAAGCCAAGTTTTACTTTCATTCAAAATATGCCGGCATTTGTGCCTATTATGTTTGAAATGTCAGTATTTTTTGCTGCCCATCTTATGGTTATCACTTTTTACATGAGAAGTAGATTATGGCCATTTAAAGAAGCTGAAAATCCTGATCCGAGAACTACAGATGATATGTTTGTAATGGAAGTAGGAGTTGATGGAAACGAAGATGAGTTAGTTTCATTTTTAGAAAAAACGGGAACTGTGGAAATTAAAGTAACTGAAAAGCATAATTAAAATGAGAAACATTTTAAAAATAACTATAGTATTGGCTTTCCTTATTTCATTATCCTCTTGTTGGAGCGATAAAACTAAGCCAAATTATCAGTACATGCCTGATATGTATAAATCTGTTGGATATGAAACTTATTCAGAAAATCCAAATCATGCCAATGGTATGACTACACAATTACCTGTTGAAGGAACAATTGCTCGCGGTCAGGTACCATATGATTATGACAATACAAATGAAGGTTATGATGCTGCTAAGGCTGATCTTAAAAACCCTTTAGCTGTTTCTGAAGCAAATATGGATTATGGAAAAAAAATGTATGATATCTATTGTGCATCTTGCCATGGGAAAACTGGAAAAGGAGATGGTATCTTAGTTGAAAGAGAGAAGTATCTAGGAGTACCTAATTATAAAGATAGAGATATAACAGAAGGTAGTATTTACCATGTTATTATGTATGGTAGAAATATGATGGGGTCTCATTCTTCACAGTTAACAGCTAAAGAACGTTGGCAAGTAACAATGTATGTTCAACAGTTGAGATCAGAATTATTAAAATAACACTTTTACTAAGATAGAATTTAAGAATATGTATACCTTTTCAAGTAAATTAAAAACATTTTCATTTGCCCTAATGATAATTGGACTATTAGGAGTTGGTTATGGGTTTTTAACTACACCAAGTTCAGTAGAAGATGTTAAAGTATTATTACAAGAAAGTCATGATGCTCATGGTGAAGAAGCTACAATAAGCGCTGATAATGCTCATGCAACAACAGATGCTCATGAAACGGCACATTCAGATGATTCTCATGCTGAACATGTGCTACATTTATTAAAGAATAAACCTTGGTCAGCATTATATGTTGCGTTGTTTTTCTTTTTTATGATTTCATTGGCAACATTAGCATTTTATGCAATTCAACATGCATCACAAGCAGGATGGCCAGTGGTATTGTTTAGAGTAATGGAAGGAATTACTGCCTATTTACCTGTAGGTGGAATTTTATTATTTGTATTCTTTGTACTTTCTTCTGCTCATTTAAACCATTTATTTGTTTGGATGGATCCAGAAGTAGTTGCAAATGACCAATTGATTCAAAACAAAGCAGGATATTTAAATATACCGTTCTTTCTAATTAGAGCAGCTATTTATATGGCTGGTTGGATTTGGTACCGTCAACATGCAAGAAAATTAACTTTAGCTCAGGACAATGCTACGGATTTAAGTAACTACACTAAATTATTTAAAAGATCAGCTGCCTTCCTTGTGTTTTTCTTAGTGACTGAATCTATGATGTCTTGGGATTGGATTATGTCTTTAGATCCACACTGGTTTAGTACATTATTTGGATGGTATGTTTTCGCAAGTATGATTGTTTCAGCAATTACTACCATTGCATTAGTTTCAATTTATTTAAAAGGGAAAGGATACTTAGAATTTGTAAATGATAGTCATTTACATGATTTAGCAAAGTTTATGTTTGGGTTTAGTATTTTCTGGACATACCTTTGGTTCTCTCAATTCATGTTAATTTGGTACGCAGATATCCCAGAGGAGGTAACTTATTTTGTAACAAGATTTAATGATTATAGATTACCGTTTTTAGGAATGCTAGTATTAAACTTCTTATTCCCGTTATTAGTTTTAATGAATAGCGATTACAAAAGAGTAAACTGGTTTATTGTTTGTACTGGTATAGTTATATTAATAGGACATTATGTGGATATATTTGTAATGATCATGCCGGCAACAGTTGGAGATCAATGGTATTTTGGAATTTCTGAAATAGGTTCAGCATTGCTAATACTAGGTTTATTTATTTATGTTGTTTTTAATGCTTTAACAAAAGCACCATTATTAGCAAAAGGAAATCCATTTATAAAGGAAAGTGAACATTTCCACTACTAAAAAGTAAAATAATTTTATAAAAAAAATCCTGAATACTATTTATTCAGGATTTTTTTTATATTTGGCATCACTATACTAACTACTAACTAAAAAATATGACTGCAATACTGTATGTATTACTCGCAATTGTTGTTGCCGTAGCTATATGGCAAATGACGAGTATCTTCAAATTAAAGAGCGTAATTGCTACTGAAAAAGATAACAATATTCAAGGGATTTTGTTTGCCTTGTTTGGGATCTTCTTTTACGGTTTAATGATTTTTTCTTTTGTGAAATACACCTCAATTTTATTACCTGAAGCGGCTTCATTGGAAGGAGAAGATTATGATGATTTATATGTAGTAACAATGGGCTTAATTCTTGTTGTTCAGGCGATAACTCAATTTTTATTATTCTATTTCGCTTTTAAATACAGAGGTGTAAAAGGAAGAAAAGCCTTATTTTATGCCGATAGTCATAAACTAGAGATGATTTGGACAATTATTCCATCTATAGTATTAGCTGGTTTAGTGCTTTATGGTTTGTCGGTATGGATTGATGTAATGGATACTTCAGATGCAGAAAATCCTTTAATAGTTGAAGTTTATGCAAAGCAGTTTCAGTGGGAAGCACGATATGCTGGTGAAGATAATGAACTTGGATTAGCAAACGTTCGTAATATTAAGGGGATTAATACTATGGGGGTAGATATGACAGACATAAATTCTTTAGATGATATTCCGGTTAGAGAACTCCATTTACCAAAAGGTAGAAAAGTTATTTTTAAATTCCGTTCACAGGATGTTTTACATTCTGCTTATATGCCTCATTTTAGAGCTCAAATGAATTGTGTTCCTGGTATGGTAACTCAATTTGCCTTTACACCAAGTATGACTACTGAGGAAATGAGAGCAAATGATAAGACCGTAGCGAAGGTTGAAAATATCAACAGAATTCGAGCTGAAAAAGGAGAGGATGAATATGTATTTGATTATGTATTACTGTGTAATAAAATTTGTGGTTCTTCACATTACAATATGCAAATGAAAATTGTGGTTGAAGAAGAAGACGAATTTAATACATGGCTAAAAAGTCAAAAAACTATGGCTCAGGTCGTTCAATAAAAACTAACTACTACACTACTAACAAAAAATATTATGTCAGATCATCATCACAAAGAAACTTTTATAACGAAATACGTTTTTAGCACTGACCATAAAATGATTTCTAAGCAATATTTAGTTACTGGTATTTTTATGGGAATTATAGGTGTTTTTATGTCTATGTTATTCCGTATGCAAATTGCATGGCCAGATGAATCATTTTCAATTATAGAGGCCTTTTTAGGCCGCCATCAAGATGGAGGAGTAATGACACCTGACATCTATCTTGCACTGGTTACAATTCATGGTACAATAATGGTCTTTTTTGTACTTACAGCTGGTTTAAGTGGAACATTCAGTAATTTATTGATACCATTACAAATAGGGGCTCGAGATATGGCTTCTGGATTCTTAAATATGGTTTCATACTGGTTATTCTTTTTATCAAGTGTATTAATGGTTGTTTCTCTATTTGTTGAAGCTGGACCAGCAGCAGCAGGATGGACAATTTATCCACCATTAAGTGCTTTACCTCAGGCAATGCCTGGATCAGGAATGGGAATGACTTTATGGTTAATTTCTATGGCAATATTTATTGCCTCATCTTTATTAGGATCATTAAATTATATTGTAACTGTTCTTAATTTAAGAACTGTAGGAATGAAAATGACTAGATTGCCTTTAACAATTTGGGCGTTCTTTGTTACGGCTATTATTGGTGTGGTTTCATTTCCAGTATTATTATCGGCAGCTTTATTATTAATCTTTGATAGGAGTTTTGGAACTTCATTTTTCTTGTCAGATATTTTTATTCAAGGAGAGGTTTTACATTATCAAGGTGGATCACCTGTGTTATTTGAACATTTATTCTGGTTTTTAGGTCACCCAGAAGTATATATTGTTTTACTACCAGCATTGGGTATCACTTCTGAAATTATTGCAACAAATTCAAGAAAACCAATTTTTGGTTATAGAGCAATGATTGGATCTATTATTGCAATTGCATTTTTATCAACCATTGTTTGGGGGCATCATATGTTTGTTTCAGGAATGAATCCATTTTTAGGATCTGTATTTACTTTTACAACATTATTAATTGCAATTCCATCGGCGGTAAAAGCTTTTAATTATTTAACAACATTATGGAAGGGGAATCTCCAAATGAATCCCGCCATGCTGTTTTCAATTGGATTGGTTTCAACATTTATTTCAGGAGGATTGACTGGATTGGTACTTGGGGATAGTGCATTAGATATAAATGTTCATGATACTTATTTTGTAGTTGCTCACTTTCACTTAGTAATGGGTGTATCTGCTATTTATGGAATGTTTGCGGGAGTGTACCACTGGTTCCCTAAAATGTATGGTAGAATGATGAATAAAACATTAGGTTACTGGCATTTCTGGATTACGGCAGTGGCAGCCTACGGTGTGTTTTTCCCAATGCATTTTATTGGGTTAGCAGGTTTGCCTAGAAGATATTATTCAAATACAGCTTTCCCATTGTTTGATGATGTTGCTGATGTAAATGTTGTAATTACGCTTTTTGCAATATTAGGAGGAGCAGCTCAAATTATATTTTTAGCTAACTTTTTTATTAGTATTTATAAAGGTAAAAAAGCTGAACAAAACCCTTGGAAATCGAATACGTTGGAATGGACAACTCCAGTAGAACATATTCATGGAAACTGGCCAGGAGAAATTCCGGCTGTTGAACGTTGGGCATATGATTATAGCAAGCCAGGTCATGATGAAGATTTTGTTCCACAAACAACACCGTTATACGAAGGAGAAGAAGAATCGTAAAAGAACCTATTATTCATATATAATTAAACCTTTCTATTTATTTAGAAAGGTTTTTTATTTCTTTATCTTTGTTTTATGAATGAAAATCTAAATCCTGAAAAAACTAATTTCACTTCTGAAGAAATGGATGTTGAAAAAAAATTACGCCCTTTATCATTTGATGATTTTACAGGTCAGGATCAAGTACTGGAAAATTTAAAGATTTTTGTTGAAGCTGCTAATTTAAGGGATGAAGCATTGGATCATACCTTATTTCATGGCCCTCCAGGATTGGGGAAAACAACATTAGCTCATATTCTTTCAAATGAATTAGATGTTGGCTTAAAAATCACTTCAGGTCCTGTGCTGGATAAACCTGGTGACTTGGCAGGATTACTTACAAATTTAGGTGAAAGAGATGTACTCTTTATTGATGAAATTCATAGGCTAAGTCCTATAGTTGAAGAATATTTATATTCCGCAATGGAAGATTTTCGCATTGATATAATGATAGAATCTGGTCCAAATGCACGAACGGTTCAAATTGACTTAGAGCCATTCACATTAATAGGAGCTACAACCCGATCTGGTTTATTAACAGCTCCCATGCGTGCCCGTTTTGGTATTAGCAGTAGATTACAATATTATAAGACTGAGTTGTTAACTACTATAGTTCAAAGAAGTGCAAGCATTTTAAATGTTCCAATTTCTATGGAGTCTGCAATTGAAATTGCTGGTAGAAGTAGAGGAACACCTCGTATAGCAAATGCCTTATTACGTAGAGTAAGAGATTTTGCACAAATAAAAGGGAATGGAAAAATAGATATTGAAATTGCAAAGTATGCTTTAAATGCTTTAAATGTAGATGCTCATGGTTTGGATGAAATGGATAATAAAATATTAACCACCATTATTGATAAATTTAAAGGGGGTCCAGTAGGTATTAGCACAATTGCGACTGCAGTAGGTGAAAATACGGAAACTATTGAGGAAGTTTATGAACCATTTTTAATTCAGGAAGGTTTTATAATGCGAACACCACGTGGAAGAGAAGTAACAGATTTAGCATATAAACATTTAGGTAAAATTAAAGGTAAAAATCAAGGTGAATTATTTTAGGTAATAACTACCTTAATTAGTTATAATTCATTAGATGTATATATTGTGACCTATATCACAAAACTAAAAATTGTTCAGAGTACTTTTGTACTATTATTCGATTAAACTTATAATTAAAGGATGAGTATTAAACAAATATTCCCGTTTTTAAGTTGGTTACCATTAGTAAAAAATACATGGAAAGATGATTTGTTAGCAGGGATAACAGGTACAATCATTGTAATTCCACAAGCTGTTGCATTTGCTATGATTGCCGGTCTGCCACCGGTTTATGGTTTTTATACGGCTATGATTACTCCTATTATAGCTGCATTATTCGGGTCTTCATACCACTTAATATCTGGCCCAACAACTACAGGTTCAATTGTTGTTTTTGCTGTTATAAGTAAGTTTGTAAACCCAGAAACTGAGATTGAGGCATTTATTTCTTTAGCCATAGTGTTATCATTTATGGCAGGTGCCATAAAATTATTCATGGGTTTAGTAAAAATGGGGAAATTAGTAAATTTTGTTTCTCATTCGGTAGTTATTGGATTTGCCGCAGGTGCCGGAATTCTCATATCCTTTAAACAGATGAAGCACGTTTTCGGAATTAAAGTTCCTTTAGGAAGTTCATTTTATGAAATTATTAATTATATAATTGTACATATTCAAGAAACAAATATATATGTTTTAGCTGTCGCTTTAGGAACTCTTTTTATTGCAATTATTATAAAGAAATATATTAAATATATATCAAGACTTTATATGCTTATTGCTATGATTATTGGAAGTGTAGTAGTTGTATTAATAGGAGGTGAATCATTAGGAATTGAAACGGTTGGTAATGTTCCATCAAACTTACCACCATTTAGAATACCTAATTTTAATTTTGAAGATATGAGACTGCTTACAACAGGAGCGGTTACTTTAGCTTTATTAGGATTGGTTGAAGCGGTTTCTATTTCAAGGGCAGTTGGTCTACATTCTCATCAAAAATTGAATAACAATCAAGAATTTATTGGACAGGGACTTTCTAATATTATCTCAAGTTTTTTCTCTGCATATGTGAGTTCTGGTTCCTTTACAAGATCTGGGGTAAATTATCAGGCAGGTGCAAAAACACCCATGTCAGCTATATTTTCAGCTTTAGGATTAATGATAGTCGTCCTGTTTTTTGCACGATATGCATCATTTTTACCTAAACCTGCAATGGGAGGAATAATTTTATTAGTTGGTTATAATTTAATTGATTTTACTCACATCAAAAAAATAATTAAAAGTAGTAAACGAGAATTGATTGTGTTTTCGGTAACACTTCTTGGTACTTTGTTTTTAGAATTGGAAACAGCATTGTTTTCTGGAATTTTAATTTCGTTATTCTTTTATTTAGAAAAAACGTCAAAACCCAATATTGCTGTTTTTGGTAAGAATGAAGCCGAAAAATTTATCAATGTCATTAGAGATGAAACTGCAAAGGAGTGTCCTCAACTTAAAATTATTAGAATTGATGGTTCTATTTATTTTGGAGCTGTTGATGGTATTTCAAATTATTTTTCTGATTTATATGATTCCTGCGATAGAAAACATTTGCTGATTATTGCAAATGGAGTTAATTTTATTGATTTGGCAGGTGCTGAATGGCTTACACATGAGGTAATGAAATGGAAAAAAAGAGGAGGTGGAGTTTATTTTGTTGGATTAAAAATTATAAGTCAAGATGTTTTAATGAATGGTGGATTTTCAAAATCGATTGGTTATGAGAATTTTTTTAAGGATAAGAATACTGCCGTATCAACTATTTTTGAAAAATTAAATAAAGATAAATGTAATGTCTGTGATTTAAAATTGTTTAAAGAGTGTCTTCATGAAATTGAAATCTAAAAATATTTTTCCAATTTTAGAATGGTTGCCAAATTATAGTAAAGATTGGATAAAAGGTGATGTGGGCGCAGGACTAACAGTTGGTGTTATGCTTATCCCTCAAGGTATGGCATATGCTTCTATTGCAGGCTTGCCTGCCGTATATGGATTGTACGCATCAATTATTCCATTAATTATATATTCGATTTTTGGAACTTCAAGACAATTAGCGGTTGGACCTGTGGCAATGGTATCATTATTAACTGCAACAACTATTGGAGATTTAGGTGATTTATCTGTTTTAGAATTTATCAATTATGCATTAGTACTAGCTTTAATGGTTGGTGTTATTCAATTTTTGTTAGGGTTATTTAGATTAGGATTTTTAGTTAATTTTTTGTCACATCCAGTAATTAGCGGATTTACTTCAGCTGCAGCTTTAATAATAGGACTTAGTCAGTTAAAACATTTACTAGGTGTTGATATACCTCGCACACATCATATCAATGAAATTTTTATTAGTGCTATTAATAATTTTTCAGTGATTAATTGGGTTGCTTTATCCATAGGAATTGGCGGTGTTTTAGTTATTGTTTTAACAAAAAAGTATAAAAAATCATTACCAGGTCAACTTTTTGCGGTGTTGTTTGGAATTTTAGTCGTTTCAGTATTTAGTTTGGGAAGTGGAACAAAGAGTGTGAGTATAATTAGAGATATACCAAGCTCCATCCCTAGTTTTTCAATCCCCAATATCGATGTTAATCGTTTAAAATTGTTATTTCCTATGGCATTAACAATAGCGTTAATTAGTTTTATGGAAAGTATTGCGGTAGCCAAATCCATTCAAAGTAAGCATAGAAACTATAAAGTAGTTCCAAATAAAGAATTAATAGCTTTAGGATTGTCCAATGTTTTTGGTTCTTTGTTTCAATCTTTCCCAACTGCAGGAGGATTTTCTCGAACAGCGGTTAATAATCAAGCGGGTGCAAAAACGCCTTTAGCTTCAATAATAAGTGCCTTGTTAATTGTTTTAACCTTACTTTTTTTAACACCATTATTCTATAATTTACCCAAGTCCATTTTGGCTGCTGTAATTATGGTGGCAGTTTTTGGACTAATCGATTATAAAGAAGTAATACATTTATGGAAAAGCAATAAAATTGATTTTTACTTACTTATTGTTACTTTTTTTGCAACCTTAATTCTGGGTATTGAAAAAGGAATTGGATTGGGAGTAGTTTTATCTTTGGTAATGGTAATATATAAAACAACAAAACCACATGTAGCTATTTTAGCAAATGTATCTGGTACGCATTTTTACAGAAATGTTGAAAGGTTTAATAATCTTGTTCCCAATGATAGTATTTTAATTTTCAGATTTGATGCTCAAATATATTTTGCTAATACAAATTATTTTAAAGATAAGTTAGAAGAGTATTATCTGGAGAGAAAAGATCAATTGAAGTTGATAATTATTGATGGTGAAAGTATTAATAGTATTGATAGTTCAGGTATACATATGTTGCAAGAAGTTATTAGTACTTATAAAAATTTACAAATTGAGATTGCTTTTACAGGAATGAAAGGACCTGTAAGGGATGCTCTTGAAAAAGGAGGAGTAATGGAACAAATTAGTTATCACAATTGTTTTATGAGTATTCAGGAGGCAGTAGATGTTTTTGAAGAAAGTAAAACAAACAAGGAAATTGAAATGAAATATTTTAAATATATCAAACAAACCAACTGTTAAAATTTTCATTTTTTTTGAATTATGTAATCGTGATTACAAAAAACATAAAATCTATCTTTTACTTTTGAAAAAATGCTAGAAGTTATAAGGTAATAAAAATCAAACAATTATGAAAGTAGAACAATTATTTACAGGTTGCTTAGCAGAAATGGCTTACTATATTGAGTCAAATGGTGAAGCTGCGATTATTGATCCTTTGAGAGAAACCGAACCGTATTTAGAAATGGCAAAAGCAGATGGAGCAAAAATTAAATATATATTTTTAACTCACTTTCATGCTGATTTTGTTTCTGGTCAAGTTGACTTAGCAAAAAAAACAGGTGCGGAGATTGTATTCGGTCCAAATGCAGATCCAAGTTACGACATACATCAAGGAAAGGATGGAGAAGAATTTAAAATTGGGGCAGGTAAAATAACTTTATTACATACTCCGGGACATACAATGGAATCTTCATCATATTTAATTACCGATGAAAAAGGAAACACGCCTTATGTTTGTACGGGTGACTGTTTATTTATTGGAGATGTTGGAAGACCTGATTTAGCAGTAAAATCTGGAACATTAACACAAGCCGATTTGGCAGGACATTTATATGATTCCCTTAGAAATAAAATTATGGTCTTACCAGATGATATAATAGTTTATCCAAATCATGGTGCAGGTTCAGCTTGTGGGAAAAATATGAGTTCTGAAACTTTTGACACCCTTGGAAATCAAAAGAAAACAAATTATGCGTTGAGAGCAGATATGACGAAAGAAGAATTTATTGTAGAAGTAACAACCGGATTAAAACCGCCACCACAATATTTTGGGAATAATGTAAGAATGAATAAAGGTGTAAACATTAGTATTGATGAAGTTTTACATAGAGGAACAACACCTATTGATGCTGATACTTTCAAAGAAATGAGTGAGAGAAATGATACTTTGGTTATTGATACAAGATCAAAAGAGGTATATGCTGAAGAAGGAACAGTTCCAGGTGCATGGTATATTGGGGTAGATGGAAGTTTTGCTCCATGGGTTGGTGCTTTAATTAAAGATATAAATCAGAAAATAATATTTATAGCTGAAGGAGGAAGAGAACATGAAGTAGTAACTCGTTTTTCTAGAGTGGGGTATGACAATACTTTAGGTTATTTGCGAGGAGGAATGCATTCATGGAAAGCTGCAGGTCATAAATTTGATCAAATAGGTTCAATATCTGCAATTCAATTTGCCAATATGTTAAAAGATAAAGCTATGGAAGCTCCTTTAGATGTGAGAAAGGAATCTGAATATTTATCTGAACATGTAGTTGGTGTAGAAAATTTCCCATTAGATAATATTCATTCTAACTTCTCAGAAATAAAATCAGATAAAGAATACTTTTTACATTGTGCTAGTGGATATAGGTCATTAATAGCAGCTTCAATTTTCCAGGCAAATGGAGTTAAAAAAGTAACTGATGTAAGAGGAGGTTTTAAAGACATTAAAGATTCAGGGGCAAAATTGACAGATTATGTGTGCCCAACAACATTGCTATAAAAAACAAATGTTCTTTTATTGAAATTAAGAGGGAGTTTTATGCTCCCTTTTTTCATTTAAGTAACTTTAGTTACTACAATAATTTAGTAGTAAATTTACATTTGCAAACTAAAAAAATTAAAAACATGAAAAAAATAGTTCAATTCTCATTAGTACTTTTGATAAGTATTTTAAATATAAATTGTACAAATAATAAACCTGCAAAAGATCAATCATCTTCAGGACAAATTATGGTAATTTCACCGGTAGATTTTAAGTCTAAATCGGTCAATCAAACAATAATTGATATAAGAACTCCAGGAGAGTATAGAGATGGATATATTGATGGAGCTGTAAATATTAATTTCTATGACAGAAACTTTTTAGAGCAAGTTTCAAAATTTGATAAAGAACAACCAATATTTATATATTGTAGATCAGGAAACAGAACTTCATCAGCTTCAAGAAAATTAAATAAGTATGGTTTTAAGCTAGTTTATGACCTAGACGGTGGAATAAAAAACTGGAAAAGAGCAAACAATAAAATTATAAAATAGTGAAGACAAAAATAGGTATATTAGTTTTAATATTAGCTGTTATCATATCTTGTAAAACTGAATTAACAGCAGAAGAAAAAGAAAGTTATTCCAAAAAAGGAGTTGAAATTGCACAGGCTTCATTTAAACAATTAAGCTCAGAATTAACAAAACAAATGAAAGCAGGTGGACCTGAATTAGCCATTCCCTTTTGTAATACTCAAGCTTCACCATTAATAAAGGAATTGGAAGAAAAATATTCAGTTGTTATTAAAAGGACTTCGGATAAAATTAGAAACCCTAAAAATAAAGCTACTTCAAGAGAAAGGGAAATTATAGATAGTTATAAGAATTTAATAGGCAACAATGAAAAATTAGCTCCTGTAGTTGAATTAGATATGAATAGTGCTAAGCATTTTTACACCCCTATAGTTCTTAAATCAAATTGTATTGTTTGCCATGGAAAACCGGGAGAAGATATTGCTGAACAAACAATTTTTTTATTAGAATCATTATATCCTGCTGATATGGCTATAGGTTATAAGGAAGGGGATTTGAGAGGGATTTGGAGTGTTACCTTTAAAAATTAATGAAGAATAAATTAGATTAAAATATATAGAATAATGACAGTACTTGAAATATTAAATTTGAAATGTGGAGGTTGTGCCAACACAATAAAAAAAGGAATTCTATCAATTGATGGAGTAGATGAGGTAAATGTTGATGTTGAAACGTCAAAGGTATCAATAAATACAACTGATGAAACTTTAATTAACCAAGTTAAAGAAAAGCTGTCTAAAATGGGATATCCT
>Ga0193962_1000191_pt1 | contig 27402 bp, 20 predicted proteins | sample FB_5_MG_FD_140335 | JGI IMG/M metagenome (GOLD analysis project Ga0193962, IMG submission 140335) | Microbial mat bacterial communities from the Broadkill River, Lewes, Delaware, United States - FB_5_MG | ecosystem: Environmental > Aquatic > Freshwater > River > Microbial mats | place: USA... | reverse complement strand
TTGCTTTTTCTTCACAAAACATACACTTAAGTTTATCGTTCTCTACTTCTGTAATATTAGGAGCATCTTCTACATCCACAAGAAATTCATCTATAGCCATATCTACATGTTCTAAACATGCATAAATTTCTTCTCTATTATCTTTCGTCGCTTCTCTACACATTATAGATATTTCTTCAATTCATCTACTTTATCTAGTTTCTCCCAAGATAAATCCAAATCGTTTCTTCCGAAATGTCCATATGCTGCAGTTTGTCTATATATTGGTTTTCTCAAATCTAATGCTTTAATTATAGCAGCTGGTCTCAAATCAAACACTTCATTTATAGCTTTCTCTATAATTATTTCATCTACTTTATTTGTTCCAAAAGTATCTACCATTACCGAAACTGGGCTAGCCACTCCTATAGCATATGCTAATTGCAATTCACATTTATCAGCTAATCCAGCAGCTACTACATTTTTAGCAACCCATCTAGCAGCATAAGCAGCTGAACGGTCAACTTTTGTACAATCTTTACCTGAGAAAGCACCTCCGCCATGTCTAGAATATCCACCATAAGTATCTACTATGATTTTTCTTCCTGTTAATCCTGCATCTCCTTGAGGTCCACCTATAACAAATCTACCTGTAGGATTGATATAATATTTTGTATTTTCATCTATTAATCTTTCTGGTATTATCGCTTCAATAACATGTTCTTTCAAATCTTTTTTTATTTGATCTAAAGTAACTTCTTCATCATGTTGAGTTGAAATAACTATAGTATCTATTCTTACTGGTGTATTATCATGATACTCAACAGTAACTTGAGTCTTACCATCTGGTCTTAAATATGGCAAAGTTCCATTTTTTCTAACTTCTGTCAATTTAAGAGCTAGCTCATGAGCCGCTTCTATAGGCATAGGCATAAATTCTGATGTCTCATTACAAGCAAATCCAAACATAATACCTTGATCTCCAGCACCAATTAAGTTGTTTTCATCAACTCCGCCGTTATCTTTGTACTCTTTTGCTGCATCTACTCCCATAGCTATATCTGATGATTGTTCATTTATAGCAGACATAACTGCACATGTTTTATAATTGAAACCATAATCACCTTTATCGTAACCTATTTCCTTAACTGTATCTCTAACTATTTTTGGAATATCTACATAACATTTTGTTGATATTTCTCCTGATACTAATACAAATCCAGTAGCAGTTGTAGTCTCACAAGCAACTCTTCCTTCTGGATCCTCAGTCATTATAGCATCTAAAATCGCATCCGATATTTGATCACACATTTTATCTGGATGTCCTTCAGTAACTGATTCTGAAGTAAATAACCATTTTTTCATATTTTTCCTCCTGAAATTTTCTTGCGAGCTTTTAAGAATAAAAAATCCTTCCCGAAACAACGAGAAGGATTAAAAAATCTATTTCTCCCCATCTCTCGCATAATACGCTGGAATTAGCACCTTGATTACACAGGCTGCTGGGTTTCAAAGGGCCAGTCCCTCCACCACTCTTGATAAGGTCATAAATATACTATCATTTTTTTTTACATATGTCAATATTTATTATTCTGCATTATCATCATTCTAATATATATACTCTAATTAATCATTAATATATAAGGTAGTTTTATTTTTTCCGTTTTCTTTAGATAAGTATAAGGCAGCATCTGCATTATCAATACTTTTTTCCAAAGAAGTGATGACATCTGGATTTTTTTCAAATATTCCTGCACTGATGGTTACGTGCTCAACTACTCCATTGCTTAATTTGAGCTTTAACTCATCTATTTTTTTTCTTATTCTTTCAATAATTTTATAAGCAATTTGTGATGTTGTATTAGGCAATATGACTAAAAATTCATCTCCACCATATCTACCTAAAAGATCATCTTTTCGAACTGTTTTATTTATAATCTCTGTAACTATTCTTAAAGTTTCATCTCCATACATATGTCCATATGTATCATTCATTCTTTTCAATCCATCCATATCTAGCATAATTATTGAAGTACTACTACTTTTTTTACCCATTTCTTCAAGAAGTGCCTCTCCTTCAATCAAAATTTCACTTTTAGTTAAGAAACCTGTCAAATTATCATATATAGCTATTCTTTGCAATTTTTCATATTCAACAGCATTTTTAACAGCTATAGACATATAATTAGCTATAAGTTTTATCATGCTAATATACTTGGCATTGAAGGCATTTTTTCTTCCGCTTTGAATCGAAAAAACAGCTAAAACTTTATCTTCTAAAATAAGAGGCATATAGACTGCCGTTCTCAAGATGAATTTGTCGAATCCATTTACATTTTTTTTACCTATTCGATACTTTTCTTCATCTGATTCAAAATCATTTGAAAAAACAGCTTTTTTTGTTCTTATACAATAGGAAGCAATCATAGAATCGTCTAATTTCATAGCGTAAGAACTTTTTAATTCATTTGCCTTACCAATAAAAAAGTGATCTATTGTATAATCATCTTCATTAAATAGTGATAATCCAACTATTTCAATATTTACAAGTCTTTTTATTTCATTTTTTACTTCCTTCAGTATATATTCTATATTTTTACTTGAACATATATTTTCACCCATTTCCGTAATACTATCAAGATTATTATCTAATATTTGTTCTAAATTAACAGTCTCATCTCTTAATGATAAATTCAATCTAGCTGTCAATTCTTTCATGTTATCTGGGTTCGAATTTTTAACAGCTTGGTCAAACTCTTTTAAACATTTGAGCGAATTTTGAACATCTCCTACAGATTTATAATATTTATATAATATAAGTGTACTCTGTTTGATAAATCTTCTATAATGCTTTGTCTCAGCTACCTTATAAGATTTCAATATTGCCTCTATTCCCTTGTCAACATCAGCATATTCAATCTCAAACTTACCATAAGCAATTCTATTTTCACACAATTCAATTTCAAATCCATTATCACTAGCCATTTTTATACCTTTAAAAAAATATTGTCTTGACTCTTCTAATCTATGATTCAAAGCCAAAGATTGAGCATAAATTTTATATATTTCACACATATATATAGGATATTGTAAATCATAATCTGCATCAACAAATTTATTTAGACGTCTCATAGCTTCTTCAGGTCTATTTTCACAATTTAATAAATCAGCATTTGTTTTCGCAGATATAAGCATATCGCCTAAATCCTTATGTCTTCTTGTTTTGATGAGTTCATAATAATCCATTAATTCTCTTGCCATCTTATATTTCTCATTTCTTAAGCACATAATGACTAAATTGCTAATTAAAACTTCAAATATAAATTCATTCTCAAAGTATTTAGCTATACTAATACCTTTTAACGACATCTCATAAGCCAATTCTGAGTTATCCATCTGTGAATAACAATTTGATAATGCATTATATGCATAAGCTGTACCTATCAAATTATCATTTTTTTCAAATAAATCTAAGGTCTCTCTAGCATACTTGTCTGCTAAAACAAAATCACTTATATCAGAGTAATAAAAGCTAAGAAAATAATCCGACCAAGCCTTTAATTCATCTAATTTATTATCTATAGAAAATTTTCTAGATGAATATAATAATTCCTTCATATCTACTGAGTTGTTTCTAAAATTTGTTGAAAAAAATTTTCTAATATCGCCAATATTTGTTTTTCCTAATTTATAATCCATCAATAAATCAAATTCTTCAGTTTGAGCCATAGCATCTCCTATTTACAAAATATATACTTTATTTTTACAAGTTTTTTTAACCTTATATAAGGCTTTATCGGCAAAATCAACAGATTTGATAAATTCACCTTCGTCATCATCTAATTCATGCAAACCAACACTTATAGTTACTTGATGCTTTAAACAACCTTCCAACTCATACTCTGTAGTTTCAATTTGCTTTCTGACTCTTTCTAGCATTCTAAACATATCGGATTTTCCAATATTCGAAGATATAACCAGAAACTCATCGCCACCATATCTTCCTATGTAATCTTCATTTCTAACATTTTTAATAATTGTTTTAGCCACCAATTTTAACAATATATCTCCCACAACATGTCCAAAACTATCATTTACGTTTTTAAAATTATCAATATCTATCATGCCAATATAAATATTACCTTTATCACCATCTAATTTGGTCTTTCTTATTTGCTTTAAATCTTCACCTAATCTCAAAATTTCTCTTCTAGTTAAAAATCCAGTTAAACTATCATACATAGCTACTTGTTCCAATTTTTTATATGCCCTTGCATTAGCAATAGCTATACCTAAATATGTAGCTATTGATTTAAGTAAATTTAAATCACGATATGTATATTCATTTTCTTTGTTTGACTGAATAGTTATAACACCTACAGATTTGTTTTCATTGATTATAGGAACAAACATAGTAGATTTAACATCCATAATTCCTTCATTTGTATTTATCAAATTATTGATGTAATATTTATACTCTTTGTTTATATTATTCATAAAGATTGCTCTTTTTTTATTAAAACAATATGCAACAAAACTTTCTTCATCATTATCTATATTTTGATAATGAGTAGATAATGAATTATTATGATCTATATAAGAAAAAACAATATTATTCAAATCTTCATCATAATATCCTAACCCAACATATTTAACATCTATAATTTTTCTTATCTCAGTATTAAGAGCTGTTCTCAAATTTGAAAATTCCAATTCCGTCAAAACAGAGCTACTTATTTGAAAAAGGATTTCGCCTCTATCATATAATATTTGCTTCAATTTTATATCAAAATCAATATCAAATCTAATGTCTTTTTCTTCTAAATCATCATTATCTTTATTTGTTTTTAAAGAAATAATATCTTCTAAATTATCCAATGCTAATAAATCATTATTATTTTCATCATAGTAATTAAATAAAGCTTGTGATGTTTTTTCTACTATTCTACGATATTTATTTTCAATGCCTTTTCGTTTAACATCTTTTAACATATCTAAGTATTTATCATCTTCTCCTGTCGATAAATATAACTTACTCCACTCAAACACTGTTTCCAATTTTTCATACTCATAGCCACATTTATCAGCATAATCAAAAGCTTTAGAAAAATCTTCCTTTGCAGATTCATATTCTTTATTTCCAATCTTTAGCATTCCTCTTAATTTGAAAATTTCAGTAACAAAAGGTGTATCTTCCTCAATTTCAGCATACTCAATAGCCGCTTCAACAGCGGTCTCGCCTCTTAGAAAATCTCCAGATAAAACTGAAGCCTCCGCTATAGATTTATAATATACAATCCAATCTGTATTTTTTTCAGTCATAAAATTTTTAGCATAATCTAATATCTCTAATGCCTCATCATATGCTCCGAATAAAGTATTTGTTATTGCCATATTTATTAGTAATTTCAAATAATACTCTGATTTCTTTTTCTTTTTTGCTAATGTTAGCCCTCTAACTCCATATTGTTTCGCCAAAGCATAATTACCCCAAGTACAATATATAGATATTAAAGCATTATATGCTAAAATCAAACCATCAACATAATCAATTTTTTGAACAAGTTCTCTCATATCCATAAAAGTATTTAAAGCATCTTCAAATTTTCCAGAATCTAAACAAGCCCATCCATAATAATACAAGACATATGATTTTGCTCTATTTAAATTGTTTTTTTCACAAAAATCTATCAAAGCATTACAAATATACATACAATCAGAAAAAGTATTTTTCTCTCCCATACACATCAAATTTGTAAAATATGAAATTTTATCTTCATTAATTAGCAATTCTGCCAATTCATTCTGAAATTGATTTATGAATTTCATTTCCAACACCCCATTTAAATAAACCAGTAATACGTTTTCATTATATCACTTTTCATACATCTAGTCAACTTTTAAAGCATACTATACATATCTTTTGCATCATCTTTCATGACATGTTCTAATATTTTTTCAACACGAACTTTCATAGGATTTGTTCCAAATTCTATCTCTATTACATCACCAATATTTACTTCCGTTCCCGGTTTTGCTAATCTATCATTTACCTTTACCCTAGATTGCTCACAAGCTTCTTTTGCTACTGTTCTTCTTTTTATAATTCTCGCATTTTTTAAATATTTATCTATTCTCATTTTTTCCTCCGTATTTGTTAAAATAGCTGCAGTATCAACCACAGCTATTTTTATCATTAATTTCAATTATTAATTTCTATTATTAGCTTAAGCTTTTCAACTTCTGCGCTTGATCTAATGTTATTAAGTTATCCAACATCTCTGCAATATCACCATCCATAAAATTATCTAATTTATATAAAGTAATTCCTTGCTCAGTTCCAGTATTGTGATGCGTAATTCTACCCTGTGGATAATTATAAGTTCTAATTTTATCAGATCTATCTCCAGTTCCTACCTGACTTTTTCTGTCAGCTGCAATCTCATCATGCTGTTCTCTTTGATATTTTTCATATAACTTTGCTTTAAGAACTCTCATAGCTTTATCTTTATTCTTAAGTTGTGATTTTTCATCCTGACAAGAAATAACTATACCAGTAGGTAAGTGAGTAAGTCTAATAGCCGAATCCGTTGTGTTTACACACTGTCCACCATTACCAGAAGCTCTAAAAACATCAAATTTAACATCATTTGCTTTGATATCAATTTCTACATCATCTACTTCAGGAAGAACGGCTACTGTCGCACTTGATGTATGAATTCTACCAGAAGATTCAGTAGCTGGAACTCTTTGAACTCTATGTCCGCCACTCTCATACTTTAATTTAGAATAAGCTCCGCTACCCTTAATCATAAATATTACTTCCTTAAATCCGCCACTGCCTAATTCATTTGTTGATATCAATTCAGTTTTCCAATGCTGACGTTCTGCATATCTTGTATACATTCTAAATAAGTCTTTTGCAAACAAAGCACCTTCGTCTCCGCCTACTCCTGCTCTTATCTCCACTATAACATTTTTCTCATCATTCGGATCTTTAGGTAAAAGCATTATCTTTAATTCTTCAGTCAATGTCTCAATATTCTCTTCAAGCTCTTTAAACTCCTGCTTTACCATATCTTTCATTTCATCATCCAAAGATTTATCTGAAAGCATTTCTTTTGTTTCTTCAAACTGTTTCTTTGATTCTTTGTATTCTTTGTATTTAACAACTATTGGTTCAATACGTGCATGTTCCTTCATCAATTTTCGCCATTCTTTATTATTGGCTATAATTTCAGGATCTGCTATTTTTTCATTTAATTCTATATATTTTTCATCTAAAAAATCTAATTTATCTAACATTTTTTCACCTCATAATTAATTTATTTATTTATTTGATTTCAATCTTTATTATTCATTAATATATTTTATTCATATATTAACTAGCGAAAAAATCTGTTTTCATCAAAGCTCAATGTTTTAGTAAAATAAACTTCATGATATTTTTTACTTAAATTAGCCATCACTTTTTCTTTTTCACCTTTCTTAATAAAACCGACAACAACAGAACCACTTCCTGTCATCATACTATTAATACATCCACTCATTTTCAAATCCTGTTTAATTTCATCAATTATATCATAATCCCTCAAAGCCACAGTTTCTAATGTGTTTGATATATTCTCTACTATAGTTATATCGTCACTATATTCAATATGTTTAAGAAATGCATCTAAATTATTCAACTTATAATCTTTATCAGTACATTTACCATATAAAGCAGGAGTTGAAATGCTTAAATCAGGTTTAATTAAAATTAAATCCTGCCAATTAAATTCTGTAAGCCTAGTTATTTTTTCACCTATGCCCTCACAAAGACAAGTACCTCCAACTAAACAAAAAGGAATATCTGCACCTATTGTTTTACCAATTTCAATCATATCATCAATATCCATTTTTAAATCAAACAAAATATTCATACCTTGTATAACTGCTGCTGCATCAGAACTTCCTCCACCTAATCCTGCTTCAGATGGTATTTTTTTAGATATATCTATTTTTATTCCACTATTCAACTTAAATCTGTTTATTATCTCTTCCGCTGCTCTATAACAAGTATTTTTCCTATCAAGAGGAATATTATCAACATCACATGTAATATTAATATCTCTAGCAGCTATTTCTAAAGAAATATCATCATATAATGATATAGATTGCATCACTGAAGAAATATCATGATATCCATCATTTTTTTTATAATTCAAGTCCAAAAAAATGTTGATTTTAGCAAAAGCTTTCATATTTAATTTTCTTATATGTTCAATAATTTTTTTATCCATACATATATATTTTACTGCATTTCTATTATATTTGCAACATGTTTTTATATAATAAAATATTATATGTAATATACTATATATAATTTGACATTAAATAATACATATTATATAATTAAACAGTAAAATACATTTATTTTTGGAGGTAACATGAAAACAAATTTTAACAAGAAACTATTAGCTTTGTTATTAGTTTTCACTATGATTTTTGCATGTTCAACATCTGCTATGACTCCTGTATACGCAGATGATGCTACAGTTACTACTACTGCAGCTCCTAACACTGTAACAATCAGAGTTGAACAATTAGGACAAACTGATCTTGTCCCTACTGTTGTAGAATTCACAGATGGACAAAACGCACTTGAACTACTTAAAACAATTGCAACAGTAACTGAAGGAACTCCTATGGGAGAAGCAGCTTTCATTACTGGCATAAACAATTATCCAGCAGATGACTCTGGAATTAGCTGGATGTTCAAAGTAAACGGAATGGCCCCAGTATTAGAAAACGGTTATAGCGCAGCTGCCAATCAATACATGGTAAAACCTGGAGACAAAATTGAGTTTTATTCAATCAATTTTGCTGACGGAACTGCATATGCTAAATTTGATAAGTCAAACTATAGCACTACTGTTAATACTACTCTTACTGTAAGACTTACAAAAGAAGTTTTCGACGCTAACTGGGTATCTTCTCAAACTGTTGCTGAAGGCGCTACTATATTAGTATCTGAAAAAGATGCAGATAAAGCTGCAACTGAAACAATGTATGTAACAAATGAAAGTGGATTAGCAAACATCATGTTTACAGAAGCTGGAACTTATATTATTTCTGCAAAACAGATGGATGGAGACAAACAATTACTTGCTAGACCATATGCAAAAGTTACAGTAACTGAAAGTACTATTAATGAAATCAATATTATAACTTTAAATGACTTCCACGGTAACTTAATGGAAAGCGGAAAAAATATTGGTATGGTTAAAATGGTTGGATACATTAATGGATTAAAAGCTTCAAATCCTAACACTATGGTTGTATCTGCTGGAGACAACTATCAAGGTTCTGCTCTTTCAAATCTTACTTATGGAGCTCCTGTAAACGACATGTTCAAAGCATTAGATGTTGTTGCATCAGCTGTAGGAAATCATGAATTTGACTGGGGTTCAGATAGAATAGCTAATTGGGGAAAACAAGGTGGATTCCCATTCTTAGCAGCAAACATTTGTGATAAGACTACTGGAGAACCTGTTTCTTGGGCTAAACCATATATCATCAGAGAAGTTGATGGTGTTAAAATTGCATTTATTGGTTTAACTACCGTAGAATCAGCTCATACTACAAAAGCTGAAAATGTTGCAAATATTGAATTCAAAGCTGCTGACGAAGCTGCTAAAACTTGGATAGACTATTTGAAAGCAGGAAAAGATGCTGCTGGAGTTCCTGATGTAATCATAGCTCTTACTCACGTTCCTTCTTTCCAAGATTATGAATCAAAAGTTGTATCAGGTGATGAATTAGATGCACTTACAAAAGTTGAAGGATTAGATGCAGTTATATCTGGTCACTCACACAAAACTGTAGCTGGCGAAATGAACGGAGTACCTGTAGTTCAGGCTTATAAATATGGTCGTTCTGTAGGAACTATGACATTAGCTTTAGATGAAAACAAAAAAGTTGTATCTATTACACCTTCAGTAGAAGCTGTATACAAATTATCTAGTGATTTAGTTAAAGAAGATGCTGGAGCAAAAGAAACATTAGATACATACAATAATAAATTTGAACCTATCATAAACGAAGTAGTTGGTAAAGTTGATGGAGATTTATTACATAGCAAAGAAGCTGACAACTTAACTAAATTAGGATATTTCACTTGTGACGTTATGAGAAAAGCTGCTAATGTTCAAATAGGTATAACTAATGGTGGTGGTCTTAGAACTGATATTTTAGCTGGCAATGTAACTATGGGAAATCTATACGAAGTAATGCCTTTTGATAATACTTTATATACTATGAAAGTAACTGGTCAAGAATTATGGCAAATAATTGACCATGGTATTTCAGCTCCAGACATGGGAGATGGACAATTTGCAGGTGTTAAAATTGTCTATGATCCAGCTAAAGAGTATGGAAACAAATTGGTTAAACTTTCATTAGAAGATGGAACTATGGTAGAAATGGATAAAGAATATACTATAGTAGTTAATGACTTCATGGCAACTGGAGGAGACAAATATGACTTCTCAAAAGCTACTGATAAAGTTGATACATTTGTTCCTATTAGAGATGGTTTAGTAAATGCATTTAAAGCAGTTGATATGGTACATGCTCCTAATATAGAAGGTTTAGTTATGCAAGGAATTGCCACTCCTACTACTGACACTTACTTGATTCAACCAGGTGATGTATTATGGAGAATTGCTGCTAAATACAATACTACAATTCAAGAATTAGGTAAATTAAATAATTTAGAAAACTTAAATTTAATAATTGCAGGAGAAAATTTATTAGTTCCTAGTAAATAGTTTTCAACATTTATTGAAAAAAATATTTATAATAAAGAGAGCTGTATCTATTTGATCAGCTCTTTTTTATAAAAAGAAATAATCATTATTAAATAAATCATAAAAAAGGCAGAGGATTTTATGAAAAAAATAAAAATAAGTTTACTCATAATCATTTCATTTATATTGTTAAGTTCATGTCAGTTCAAAACAGATACTAGCATAGAAAAGAATAATCAATATGATGGAATGAGCGATTATTACGAATCTGATATGCAAGTCGACTATGATGTAGTAAAAGCTAAAGTAATAGAAGTGGAAAGTGATGATACTGATGAAATAAGAAATATACCTATTGAATCTGACCGAAGATTTCAATATCTAAAAATCAAATTACTCGATGGAACTCACAAAGGTGAAATATATACTGTGAGAAATACTATAGAAATGGTTAATCCTTATAGACTTGTATTCAATCTAGGTGAAAAAATGTATATATATGTATTTGAAACCGATGATGGAAAAGTTGGAGATATTCATATATATGAAAAAGTTAGAGATATAGCAATCATTTGGCTTATAATAGCTTTTCTAGCATTCCTAATAGTAATTGGAAAATCCAAAGGATTAAAAACAATTTTAACTCTGGCAATAACTATTGGAATCATAATATTCATTTTATTACCTTTAATATTAAAAGGTTACAATCCTGTCATATTGACTATATTATTAGTTGCTTTAATTAGCTCAATAACTATAAGTATTATTTCGGGAAGAAATATCAAATCTTTAACTGCAATATTAGGTACAATATCTGGCGTTTTAATATCAATACTTTGCGCCTATAGCATGGTTAAGTTTGCTCATTTAACTGGTTTGGGTGATGAACAAGCAACTCTCCTGGCTAGAATACCTCAATTCAGAAATCTAGATTATTCTGGCATCCTACTTTCAGGTATAATTATAGGTGCATTAGGTGCAGTTATGGATGTTGCACTTAGCATAGCATCTTCAATTAGAGAAATAAAAGATAATTCACCTAACATTTCTAGCAAAAAATTATATGACTCTGGAATGAATATTGGAAGAGATATGATGGGATCCATGTCAAACACACTAATTCTTGCTTATGTTGGAAGCTCTATACAATTGTTGCTATTATTTATGTCATATAATATTAGTTTCACAGAAATATTCAATATGGATATGATAGCATCAGAAATAGTTATGGCAATTGCTGGTAGTATAGGTTTAATTTCTTCTATACCAATAACAACTTTTATCGCATGCAAATTAATGAAATAAACGCTTATAGCGTTTGCTTTTTTAGATGAAATACGCAATTAAAGTCTTAATGTAAACCAATTCAAATTTAATGGTTTACATTAAGACTTTTTTATTGTATACTAGTTCATATAATTTAGGAGGTAATTATGAAAACAAAACAACTTGTCCTAACAAGTATATTTTTAGCTTTAATAATTGTAGGTGCTTTTATAAAAATTCCCATACCACTTGTTCCGTTCACTCTTCAATTTTTATTCACAAGCTTAGCTGGATTGTTGCTAGGACCAAAAATCGGTAGTATAACGGTCGCTATATACATTTTGATGGGAATATTAGGATTACCTGTTTTTGCTGAAGGAGGAGGGCTTTACTATATTTTCAAACCAACTTTTGGCTATATTATAGGTTTTCTACTTGCTACATATGTTACAGGAAAAATAGCATATAAAAATATTAAATCATATTTTAATTTATTAAAAGCAACATTTGCTGGATTACTTATAGTCTATACATGCGGAATGATATACTATTACTTTATATCAGCCGTATATTTAGGAAAGCCTATTGATATATGGCCTCTATTTTTATACTGCTTCATTCTTGCAGTACCTGGGGATATTGCTATATGTTTTACATCTGCAATACTTGCAAAAAGATTAATACCAATATTGAATTTTAAAGGAGATAAAACTTATGAACAAAATATTAGATAAAGTTATAAATGGATATGATATAAATAATGAAGATATCAAAATTTTAATAGATACTGATTATACTATTTTAGCAAAAGCAGCAAATGAAATTAGACTTCATTTCAATAAAAACAATTTCGACATGTGCTCTATTATAAATGGAAAAAGTGGTAAATGCTCTGAAAACTGCAAATTTTGCGCACAATCTTCTCATTTTGAAACCTTAGTTGAAGAATATGATTTACTTGATTCATCTACTATTATAGAAAGAGCTATGTACAATAGAAAAAAGGGAATAAAAAGATTTTCCATTGTAACATCAGGAAGAAAGCTTGATGATCTTGATGTAGATAAAATATGTTCTACAATATCTTATCTTTCTTCAAACACAGATATTAAAATTTGTGGTTCTTTTGGCTTGTTAAATTATGAAAATTATAAGAAACTTAAAAATGCTGGTTTGATTAGAATACATAATAATTTAGAAACATCTAGAAAGCATTTCGCTTCTATATGCACTACTCATACTTACGATGACAAATTACAGGCAATAGAAGAAGCAATGAAAGCAGGATTAGAAGTCTGTTCAGGCGGAATCATAGGCTTAGGTGAAAGCTTAGAAGATCGTATAAATATGGCTCTAGCTATTAAAAAATTAGGAATAAAATCTGTACCCATAAATATTTTATCACCAATTCCTAACACCCCTTTTGAAAACAATAAAATTTTAGCTGAGTCTGAAATTATACAAACTATCGCACTATTTAGATTTATACTTCCTGATGCTCACATAAGACTAGCTGGTGGACGTGGACAATTGTCAGATTATGGAAAAGCACTATTTGAATCTGGTGCTAATGCTGCTATAACTGGAGATATGCTCACAACAAAAGGTATAACTATCGATGGAGATAAAAATTTAGTTAAATCTCTAGGTTATGAGGTTACATATGAATAAATCATTATTTGTAACAGGAACAAACACAGATATAGGAAAAACATACATTTGTGGGTTGATACAAAAAAAACTAATTGAAAACAATATAAACGCAGGTTATTACAAAGCTGCAATGAGTGGTTCTATAAATATATCATCTAGTGATGCTGCCTATGTTAAAGAAATCTCTAACTCAAATCAAAATCTTAATAAAATGGTATCCTATATTTTCAGCGAAGCTCTTTCACCACATCTAGCTGCTAAACTGAATAATCAATCTATTGAGCTCTCTAAAATTGCCGAAGATTACAATTCTATTGCTGATAACTATGATTATGTTACAGTTGAAGGTTCTGGTGGAATTATATGTCCTATAAGAGATGATGATAAATTAATATTATTAGAAGATATAATAAAACTTTTAAATTTAAACGTGATAATAATTGCAGATTCAAATTTAGGAACTATAAATTCAACAGTTTTAACAAGTTCATATTTGAAATCTCATCAAATAACTTGTAAGGGAATAATAATGAACAATTATTCTGATTCAATACTTCATAAAGATAATGCATACATGATAGAAAAATTAACAAATTTACCGATTTTAGCAAAAATTGCTAACAATTCAACAACTATTGGTATTACATTAGAAGAATTACTAAAATTATATGATTAATAAGGAGTAATGATGAATTTAATAGAAAAAGATTTAAAATATATTTGGCATCCTTGTTCTCAAATGAAAGATTATGAGACATTCAAGCCCATAGTTATTGAAAAGGGTGAAGGCTCTAAAATATACGATATACATGGAAATGAATATATAGACATTGTAAGTTCTTGGTGGTGCAATTTACTCGGTCATTGTAACACCGACATTAATGAATCTATAAAAAAACAATTAGATACCTTAGAACATGTTATATTTGCTAATTTCACTCATCGTGGTGTTATAGAACTATGTGATAGATTACAGAAATTAATTCCTCCTGGATTAAGCAAATTCAATTTTTCAGACAATGGTTCTGCATCTGTCGAATGTGCATTAAAAATGGCATTTCAATATTTTTATCAAAAAAACAAACCTGAAAAGAAAAAATTTGCAAGTTTTTCAGATGGTTATCATGGAGAAACAGTAGGAGCACTTTCAGTAGGCAGCATGGATTTATACTCAAAAATATACAAACCTATGCTTATAGATTCTATAAAAATAGAATCTCCTGATTGCTACAGATGCAAGTTTGGAAAAAGCAGAGAAACTTGTTCATGTGAATGTTTCTGCTATGCTCAAAAACAATTTGAAAAACATGGCCATGAAACATGCGCCATGATAGTTGAACCTTTGCTACAGGGAGCAGCTGGAATGAAAATATATCCTAAACTATATCTTCAAAAACTGAGAAAATTATGCGATGAATATGATGTATTGCTAATTGCAGATGAAATAGCAACGGGATTTGGCAGATGTGGTCATATGTTTGCATGTAATATAGCCAACATAACACCAGACATCATGTGTATTTCAAAAGGATTAACTGGAGGATATATGCCCATGGCTATAACTATCACAACAGATAAAATTTATAATGCTTTTTATGATGATTATGAGAAAGGTAAAGCTTTCATGCATTCACACACATATAGTGGAAATCCTCTTGGATGTTCAGCTGCTCTAGCTGTTCTTGATATTTTAGAAAAAGATAATGTCATAGAAAAATCAAGAACAATGTCCGACTATCTTAATAAAAAATTATTAGCAATATTTAATGATAATCCTCATATTGGAGAAATCAGACATATAAATCTAATAAATGCTATAGAAATAGTTAAAAATAAAGAGAAAAAAGAAGCATTTGATTCTAATTTAAGAATAGGATATCAAATATATCAAGAAGCATTAAAAAACGGCTTACTCTTAAGACCGCTAGGTGATGTCTTATACTTTAATCCTCCACTGAATATATCTAAAGAAGATTTAACTAAAGCAATAGAGATATGCGATTATTCTATAAATAAAATTCTTAAAAATTTTTCCTAAAAAAATAAAGTCAGTGCAATAGCACTGACTTTTCTCTAAACTTCAATATTTATATCTTTATATTCAAATAATTTATTAAATTCATTTGCTGATATCGCCTCTAAATCTTTTTTTATAATATCACTGATATTTAAATTGTGATATATAGGATCCATATAATCATTTATTCCCAGATATATTTCATCTATAATCATATCTAGTATATATTTTTTGGTTTCTTCGTCAAATTTCATACTTATAGCATAAGGAATACCATTATCAAATTTCTTTTTAACTGAAGAAATAATTATATTACTTAATTTATTTCTATCAAACATTTTTTCAAATACAAGATTTAAATCTCTCATAATTGCATCTGAATCAATAAAAGATTTTACTATATCCAGTTCTTCTAAATAATGATAAATAGAATTATATATTGTAATTACTGCCAAATTAACAAAATCACAACTTTCATCTAAATTAGCTAGATTTCTATAAAATTCATCTTTTTCATTATTATTACATTTGAATAATTCACTAAGATTTATATCGCTTAAAATACTTTGATATATATTCTGTCTTATCTCAATGCTATTTTCGAGAACAAGATTTTTTTCATCAATATAATGGGATGTGATTTTTTTCAAAATATTTTTAAAATCTCTTTTATGATATCCCATAAATTTTGAAATTTTAAAATCAAATACGTATTTCTTATAACCCCTATATTTTGAATCTAATACATATGTGAAATATTTATTGAAAACCAAGCCTAATTTTGTATATGCTAAAGCTTGACCATGTTCTTTTCTTATAATTTTATTAACATTATCTGATAATAATTTCTCAGAAACTTCCAACTTAATATCCTTTACTTTCAAACTTAATATATTAACTGTATATTCCTTTGCAGGTTCATATAATTTCTCTAAATTATTTTTGAAAATCTTTTCTAATTCTTGCTTATAGAATTCATCTAAAATAACTTCAATTATCTTTTCAGCACCTAACTTATCAAATTTTCTAGTTTCACGATTATTTAATTTCATAAATATATTTTTAGAAATTTCAACAACACTCTCTTTATAATTATTAGCTAATTCATTCCTAGCAGTGTATACTGTATCTGCAAATAATTTATAGAACATGCTAGTTATCATTATTTTAGCTCTTCTACTCAAAAAATCTTCTACTTTTTTACCAGAAAAATATTTATCTGTAATTTTCACACTTGCTTTCTTACTAAATAGCTCAATTTTCTTATCACTAAATAAATTATAATATATATTATTAAATATCTTTCCTTCCAAATTATCCAACTTCTCAATAGAAAAAACATCCCTTAATGATTGATTATCTTCAAAATTCAATTTTGTTTTATCATCAAAATATTCTCCTAATTTAAATGGATTTTCAAAATCTCTAAATAATTTACTATAATTTTGATATATATAATTATCAAACTCATCTAAAATTTCTTTAGAACAAGCATCTGGACAAATTTCATTAAATTTTTCGCTTCCTAAAAACTCAAATACAAACTCAGCATATTGTTTAATACCATTTTTCTTATCTTGATCAATTTTTTCTGTAAGTAAAGCAATATTTTTTCTATTAAATATATCCTTTATTCTCAACAATGCTATATCTGCATAATATTTTTTCACTATGCTATCTTTTTCAGATTCAACAAATTTTAAGAAATAATCTATAAACTCATCACTTGATTCATTAACATTATTGATAAGCATATCGCTTATAATTTTACTATCATCCTCCATAATACATTGTTTTATATCATATTTTATTTTAACAATTTGCTCTGCATCTCTATCATCAATAGATTCATCCTCTGCGTCTAGTGATTTAACACCTTCTGAAATTAAATCAGAAACTCTATGTTTCACCTTATAAAGGCCTCTTAATCCCTTATAATGAATCTTTTTCTTCTTAAAATAACATCCATTTATAAAAACATTATCTATTCCAATACCAATAGCAAAAGAAATTATTGCAGTAAATATTAGAAATATATAATTAGTTAAATATGAATCACTAAAAACATTATAAGTGTATGTCATAGTTCCTGTTACTAATGCAGCTATAATTGAGCCGAAAATCATTATTTCCTTGTTAGCATATGCTGAAATCTTTCCAAAAAACTTGTTGAATTCAGCTCTAGGTTTTTTATCAAAATAACTATACACTTTTGAATATGTAAATCCTTTAGAGATACTTCTAAGAGCTTTGGACATTATTTTTCTAAATACTGAGGCAGTATTATTATTAAGATTCTCTGAATCAGACACTCTATTCAGAATCTCACTTACCCTTTTCTCGCCTATTCTATCCATATTTTTATTAAACATTATATTTAATATAGAATTAAAATCATCTGAAAGCATTTTTCTTACAGAATTATCTGATTCAAAAAATATTCTAAGAAAATCTGCTAATGTTTTGTCTTCCACATATTTTTTTATTGTACTCTCTATTGATTTCAAATTTTTATCATTATTAAAATATGAATCAGCTATATCTACCTTTAAAATATTAGCAATTTTTTCTATGTCATTCTCATTAAAAATCTCTGAAAAACAAAAGCTTTTCTTTTTAGAGATTATATCTGAAAATTTTTCAATCAAATTTTCATATACTTCTGTATTATAAAACACTCTATCCTTAATGTAATCAACAAAAGCATATCTATATCTTTCTCTAAATAATTTGCTCAAATCTATATTTACTATCTCTTTTACTTTAGCATTTAAAAAATTATCAATTATTTTCTTTGAAATTTTATTTTCATCTGAATTTAAATCAGCCATAAACTTCGCATATACATTATTAGCTGAAAAATCATCTCCTAAATTACTTATGAAATCTTTAAATAATAATTTGCTAAACTTACCAGATATTTCATTAATAATATAATTATCCACTTTATCAGTTTCATCTATATCATTATAACTTTCTTTCAATAATTTACCATATTTATCACTACTCTTCTGTTTATTATATTCTTCAATTATTGATTCAGATATTTTTTCACTTAATTTTGAATCATCAACATATTTATCAACCGCTAATTTCAGACCATCAAGAATTTCTACATTTAAACCGTCCTGCCATTTCGTTAATTCATCAATGATACCATCTTCATATTTGTGCACCGTTTCTTTTATTTCATTTTCATATTCATCATCAATAATATCATGTAATGATTTTTTACTGAATTGTAAATAATCAAATATTCCATCAATTGCATCAATAAAAATCCCTTTTCCATAATCAGTAGCAAAAAATTCTCTAATATCCTTGATAATTTCATCAGCAAATTCAGATTTATTTATTCCCATAGCAACATATAAACGTTCATTATCAATTTTTTCATTCACTTCTTTAATATGTTTTTCTATATCAATACTATCTAAACTTTTAACTATCAATTCATCTAACGCACTATCATATTTATCTTTAATTAACTTCGGCATTTTTTTAGAATACAAAAATAAATTTTTATTTATGCTTTCATTTAATTCAGTAGATATTATTGTTTCAATTTTTATATCACTGATTGATTCAAATACTTTTTTTGTTGAAAGTTCAACAGCATCAGTGTTTTCATAAAAAGCAGCAAAATTTTTAGCCAAGTTCTGGGATATTGTATGTATTTGATCATCACCGAAAATCAAATTAGCTGGTATATCTAATAAACTTGACCTTGAAAAATCTGAAACTCCATCTGCTACTATATACTGTATACTTTCTTTCATACCAAAAAACAAGTCCTCAAATATTGATATATCTTTCAGCTTTAAATTCTTTATATCATCTAATAAGTATTCACTATAAAATGATTCCGCCATTTCAAAAAACTCTTCATTTAAATCGGCATTTTCAAACTGCCTCTGTATTTTTTCCGTATTTATAATCTCATTTTCAAGCAAATCAGCAAATTTATAACTGAATCTATTATTATTTATATACTTTTTTTCTTTTAGTTTATGCATTACTAAGGCACCAATTGAGCCACTTAATGCAGATACTATTACACTTAACAATTTAATCACCACCACATTCATTATATCATGAGAATTAGCAAAAACCAAAAGATTTTATAAATAAAAAAGGAAAACTCCTAAAATGAGTTTTCCTCTGCTAAATTCAAAATGCTTTAATAAAAAATTTCTGATATTATTACATTTGTTTTTTCATTTGAATTACTATTAAATTTCACTTGAAAATTTTCTGCATCTTCCACGAAATTTACCACTAAAATATCGCCTGCTTCAACTTTTTCATGCAAAATATTTTCTATATTTATTTCACCGCAAAAATCATCACAATAAATAACAAAAGTAAAATTTTCTTCTTGAAAAAATCCCACTATTTCATCATAAACATAATCATCATCCTCAGGAATCATCAATCTAGAAATATTACCATTTGCACAATCTTTTTTCAGCATTAAATTATAATCTCTTACTTTTCCAGTACTAACAGTATAATTAGAACCGTCAAATTCAGTTTGATCATATCTGTTCAAATTTACAATTTCTGTATCATTGTGATTTAATTCAATACTACCTTCTAAAATCATTAATAATCTATTGTAATCATCTAATACTGTAAACTCAGAAGTTTCTGTTTCTACAGTAGCGCTGCTAATTCTCCACGTGAAATCTCTATTTGAATACGATGAATTTAAAGGATAGATGGCTAATTGATTAGTCTTTCCACCTGCCCATTCGCTCACTTTTAATTTATTTTTTTTTATTTTATCATAACTAACTTTCATAACTACAGCTAAAATATAAACATCAAATTTAATTATTAAATGCTACATAAAAGCCTATATCCTCCTTGGCCTAAGCCACACTATTTTCCTATATAATAATACAAATTCAACTAAAAGTCAATATTTGCCTGTTTATTATATAACAACTCACGCTTTTCCTTCTTCCGTTTTCTCAAATTATCAAAAAAAGTTCTGAGTAAATAATATGCTTCGTCCTCCATAACTCCAAATTTAACATCTACCATATGATTAAATTTTTCATATCTTACTATATTTAAAACTGTACCACAAGCCCCAGTTTTTTCATCTTTCAAAGCAATTACTAATCTATTAACTCTTGCCTGAACTAACGCTCCTGCACACATACTACATGGTTCTAGAGTAACATACATGGTAGCATTTGGAATACGCCATCCACCTACGCACTGACAAGCTTCTCTTATTGCTATCATTTCAGCATGCAAAGTAGCATCTTTATCAGATTCTTTCCTATTATAACCTCTACCTATTATTTTATCATTGGATACTATAATCGCCCCAATAGGAATTTCATCAATCTCATACGCCTTTTTTGCCTCTTCTATGGCTAAGTTCATATAATATTCATCATTTAATTCTATCATGCTCTTATCTCTACAATTGGCTTTATCCATTTTTGAACAAACAACCTATCTTCATAGCTTTCAATTTCTTTATTGATATTCTCTATATTTCCCTTTAGAAAAGAAGTAAATCTTATCATATCCTTACTTACAGCTACATTTTCCTGCAAATCTCCGTTAGTAATCTCTGAAAACTGAGTATATATATCTTTCCTTTTATTTGTATAAAAATCATCTATATTATCCTTGTAGATCTGAAGAGCATTTATTAACTGCTCTGAAATACTTGTCTCAGAATTCATATCTTCATTCTGATAAGCATTAAATCCCTCCACAAGTTCTTTTTTTAGCAATGGCAATAGTAATTCTTCTACCTGTTTTCTTTTTAAACTCCACTCCCTAAACCAAACACTCCATACTAAACTTGATATACCTTCTCGCTCACATATATTTTTATATTTTATTTTATAACTAGTCTTTAATAATTTATAGTCTGAATTCCAATTAGAGTCCATTTTAATCAATGCTCCAAATTTCCTCTTATCCATCTCGTATTTTTCCGACTTTTTAAATAAAGATTTGACTATATTGTTAGTGTTTTCAGCAAAAAACGCAAAAGACACTCTTTCTCTATTTTCGAGTTTAGACAATTCTATCAATGAATTATCCATTTTATTTATTTCTTCTACTTCTCGATTAAAATCACTAGTTTGCATCTTGAAGCGTTTCAATTGGTCTTTTATATCCGCAGTGCTTAAAGATAAACATCCATTAAAAAATTTAATTCTATTCTCTAACATTTCATTTTCTTCTGAATTAAGTTCAAAAGAATATTCATATTTTCTCTTAAATAAGCTTTCTGCACTATTAATTGAATTTGTAATATCAGACTTTTCATTTTCAAAAAAATCAATCATATTTATCAACTTATCAATCCAAATACCACACGCTTCGTAATATTTAAATATTGAGTTGTTTATCTCATCTAAATTAAATTCTTCTAAAAGCATTCTATAATCAAAAACGCTAGATAATTTTATCTGATTTTCAATTTTATTTATTTGTCTACAAACATCGCTATAATCAACTAGTAACTTCTTTTTTTCTACATATATATTTTGATAATATTCATTTGCTTCTTCACTATCAAAAATAGGCTCCAATGAATTATTGACAAAAATATCCAAAGTAAACTGTAATTTTTCAGTCAAAGTATACACTCTGTTTTCATCCATAACGTTTCTTTCATATTCTTCACTGGTCAAACAAGTATTGCAAGGAAGCAAATAAACATTTGCTTGTCCCATATTGTAATTATCTAGATCTATACAATAGTCATCGCCATCTGTAGCAAACCAATAATCTAAATTTTTAATTCTGTGATAATTACCTTCTTGAAAAGGAAATGTTTTATCATCAATCATGCTAATAATTTGAAAAGAAGTCGGTATTGCCCAATTCTTATATCCATCTAAATCTAATGTTTCTACTAATTTCAACGCTTCATCATACGCGTAAGTATGAGTTGAAGATTCAGAATTGTAAAATTTATAATAATCTAAATTAGCCCACAAAATACCCGTATATTTATCTAAGACAACTTTAGGTTTATTTTTAAAGAAAAACCATCTCTGTTTCTCTATCCCGTCAAGTATCTTTTCAATTCCATTTCCAGATAAAGCTCTGATTTTCTGATTGATTTTTCTCAGTTGAAAATCAATGACACTAAGTTTATTTAATATATCTGTTTTGTTATTAACTAATTCATCTTGTTCATTTACTAAATCCTTCATTTTACGTGAATTTTCTTCATTCACAAGCCCTTCATAATTAGTCTCAATATATTCAATTTTATCTCTTATATAATCTTTTTTTTCTAATAGTAATACGATTTCATTATCATTCATTCCAACACATCCCTTAAGTTCTTATACCTATAATATACCATAAAAGAAGACTTTCTGCAAGATATCGTATATTTATTTAATCTTAGAATATTTGAACAAAATTGAATTTCTTATTTCTTTTTTTTGGAATATATTGTATAATATAAGGTGAAGTATACTAAATACAAAACTAAAATTATGGAGAAAAATATGAAAACTTTATATAGATTACTATTACTTATGATAATTGGTTTTTTCACAACAACACTTATATTTTTAATTTCACCCGTAAGTTATAAAGACACTATTGTAAAAGAAGAGAAAGATATTACCGAGGAAATAAATTCGAGCATTATTTCTATGCAGTCTGATACAAATTTAGATAAAATTCTTATTAATCCTTCGACAATTGTAATAAATCATATAGCAGATTCTCCCACAGAACTAGCTGAATTACCTAACATGATTTTTTCTGCTACCATATTAAAAGATGGAGACATAATAGCCGAGAATATATCAAATATGGAGATTCAATCAATTAGAATTCCAGATAGTAAAACTGTTATATCATCTGAAAATCCACTATCTACAACATTAGATATAAGCAAAGAGAACTTATTTCTATCAGAAGGAACTTACCAAATAAAATTAACTTCAAATATCATAAAAGAAAATGAAAACAATGAAATACTAATAAATGTTAAATTCGAATCACCTTATAGTTACATACAAGGAAGTGATGAATACCCAACAGGAAAAATGGCAATAAGACTTTACTTCGCTGATAAAAATTATTCACATGTTATTCCAATTACAAGATTTATTGATAGAGAATACCCTTTAAATAAACAAATTATATATGAATTACAAAACACTATAAAATCTGAAAGTTTTGGAAAAACAATAGATGAAGTTAACTACTGTGTTTATTCAAACGAAAATACATATATTGACCTTCCTAGAGCTAATGAGTTTTATAACAATGAAAAGACTGCTAAAACAGCTTATACAGCATTAATAAAATCCATGTATGCTATGTCTGAATATTTAGAATGTAATGCTGTAAGATTCACAGTAGATAATGCTAAGGGAACCGAATACTTTAATGGTGTAAATATTGAATCATTTATAGAAAAAATAAATAGACCTAAAATATATTTAGGATATGTTATAGACAAATATGCCTATTTATATGATATGGAGATTTCCGAGGAAGATATGTCAGAAGATTTAACCGTACTAGCAAGAAACATGTTTGCTTATTACAATAAAAAAAGACCAGATGATTTAGTATCCCCCTTCAACAATTCAGTTGAATTACTTGATGTGAAAGTATTTGAGAACAATTTGACACTAAACTTCAACAAGGCATTCTTGGAACAAACAGAAAAATCAGAGATGAGACATTTTATGATTGATTCACTAACAACTTCATTTACAAGTATTGAAGAAATCAATACTATTAATATCACTATTGATGGTGAACCTCTTTCAACCTTTATAGATGAGACAGATTTATCGGGTAAGCTTTCAGCTCCTGAACATATAAATATAGAATCAAAAATTATTAAATAATTGCAATAAAAAAATAGTGTATCTTAAAAGATACACTATTTTAAATTTCATAATTAATCATCCAAATTTTCTAAAAATTCTGATAATTGTTCAATTGCTTCTTTTGCATCATCACCAGTAGCACAAACTTCTATTTCATTACCACTTTGGGCACCTAAAGCCATTATTCCGATAATGCTTTTTCCATTAGCTTCTTTCGAATCTTTCTTCAAAATTATTTCACTTTCAAAGTTTCTTGCTAATTTAACAAATGACGCAGCTGGTCTAGCATGTAGTCCTACTCGATTATTGATTTTTACTAATTTAGTCTCCATTTTCGCTCCTTTTTCTATATTTCTTCCGCTATTTTTTCTATTTTTTTTAGCCTATGATTAACCCCTGATTTTCCCAGAGGAGGTTCTAACATTTCTCCTAATTCCCTCAAACTTGCGTCTTCATTATCCAATCTCAATTGTGCTAACTCTCTCAAATTGTCAGGTAAACTAGTAAGTATTCCTGCATTTTGCAATTTTAAAATGCAAAGTTTTTGTCTAATTGCAGCATCAACTATTTTATTCAAATTAGCTGTGTCACAATTTGTTTCTCTATTAACTCTATTTCTAACATCTTTTATAACTCTTATATTTTCTATTTCAAGTAAATTTTTATGTGCTCCAGTTATATTTAAATAATCAACAATTTTATCACTTTCCTTTAAATACGTAACAAAATTTTGCTTTCTCTCAATAGTTTTAGCTCCTAATTCAAAGTTATTCATTAACTTTTCTATACCTTCAGCATGAGCTAATTTATCAGTTACTAATTCTAAATGATATGATTTACTTGGATCATTTATAGAACCACTTCCTAAAAAAGCACCTCTCAAATAAGCCTTAATATAACTAGCATCAGTATATATATACTGTGGTACTCCATAATTAAACTCTAAAATATTTACGTGCTCAGATTCAATAATTCTTGTATCTATCAAAATTTTCACTGCGTATTCTCTATCAATAACTAATGAATATCTATTATGTTTTTTAAATCGATTACTTTTTTTCACTATTACATTACAATTAAAATTGTATAAAAATTTAATAATTTTAAAAACTCTTCTCGATATGGCACTATTTTCAGTTGATAAATCAATAACAAATTCATTTAGTCCCCTAAATGATATAGATCCAATTGTTCTAATTAATGCCGACAATTCAGCTATTACAATTTTTTTATCAACTATAGGATATCTAGACATTTCACCTTTACATTTCAATGAAAAAGTCATATATACCTCTCTATTCTATTTATGAACACATCTTAAATGCTCAATTTTTTCACTATCATTCCATATTTAAACAAACTTCAAATCATATTTGAAATAAATTATATATTTTTCAAGCTACTGTCATTATAAAATTACGTCATCCTTGCTATTATAGCATATATTAAGATAATTATAAAGCACTATTCAGGTTTTTTACCATAATATTGATAATAATTTACTTTAACATTTCCATTAAATAATTTTCTTTTTCGATCGGCTTTTCTACCAAATTCCGTCTCAAAATTTTCTTTAGCAGTTATAATATATGATGACCACGTTGGGTCACTACCAAAAACTTCTCCCAAATGTTTATGTATTTCAGTTATCTTTTCATCTTCACCTATACGTTCACCATATGGTGGATTTGTAATCATAATTCCATAATCATATTCTGTATTTTTAATATGCATTATATCTCTAACTGAAAATTCAATTACATCATCTACTCCAGCTTCTATAGCATTATTTTCTGCAATTGCAATGGCTTTTGCACTTATGTCTGAAGCATAAATTTTCAATTCTGTATCAAAATTTATATTTTTTCTTGCATTTATTTTTTCATTTTTCCAAATAGAACTATCCAAACAAGACCATCTTTCACTTGCGAAATTCCTATTTAATCCAGCTGCTATATTTTTTCCAATCAGAGCTGCTTCTATAGCAATAGTACCTGAACCACACATAGGATCAAATAATATTCTATCTTTATTCCAATAGCTCAATGCCAATAATGATGCAGCCATTGTTTCTTTAAGAGGTGCAATCGTAGATTTTTCTCTATATCCTCTTTTAAATAACCCTTCACGAGCTCCTGTAGTGTCTATAGCAAATGTGGCTATATCATCTCTTAAATTTACCCATATTGAATAATTTGCTCCATCTTTAGTGAACCAATCATTTTTATACTTAGTTTTTAGTTTTTCTACTATTGCTTTTTCTGATGAAGCTTGTATAGCTGGAACACTCGATAATTTCGATTTAATGGATTTACCATTTATCACAAATTTTCCATCTTCATCTATCCATTCTTCAATTGGAAGAGCATATATATTATCAAATAATTCTGCGAAACTTCTAGCTTTAAACGTACCCAATATTAACATAACTCTTTCAGCACATCTAAGATTAATATTTGCCTTAGCTATATCTGTATCATCTCCATCAAAATATACCCAACCGTTATCTACTTTTATATTTTCAAAACCTAAATCATTACATTCGCGCTTAACTACGGCCTCTAATCCAAATGCGCATACAGCCGCTAATTTTAATTTTTTCATACATACCTCTTCATTTCACTTTACTTTCATAATTATATCATATATATTTTCTCAATGCAAACGTTTTGTTTATTATACGTATACTATGTTTACTATATAGTAAACAGTTATTTTTTACATAAAAAAAAAGACTAATTCGGCGACGTCCTAATTTCCCGGGCAGTTACCCACCAAGTATTTTCGGCGCTAAAGAGCTTAACTTCTGTGTTCGGTATGGGAACAGGTGGTACCTCTTCGCTATAAT
>Ga0193962_1000188_pt1 | contig 27509 bp, 37 predicted proteins | sample FB_5_MG_FD_140335 | JGI IMG/M metagenome (GOLD analysis project Ga0193962, IMG submission 140335) | Microbial mat bacterial communities from the Broadkill River, Lewes, Delaware, United States - FB_5_MG | ecosystem: Environmental > Aquatic > Freshwater > River > Microbial mats | place: USA... | reverse complement strand
GTATACACGCCAGACTTAGGATCTGGTGCTTTACGGCGTGGAGGTTCAAGTCCTCTCATCCGCACCATGTGTAGTTACTTGATAGTAATCTAAATTAGCCCCTTGGTTAGGGGCTTTTTTTATGCCTAAAAACTTTTTTCAAAATGATTTTTTTACCTTGGGTTATACTAAGGGTTATACTCTTACATTTAAAATTACATTACTTTTTGGTTAAGTATTGGTTTTAAATAGTTTACTTTTATTCCCTAAATATTACAAAATAATCGCATTTTATAGCAAAATATAACACTAAAATTACATTTATTAACAAGTTTTAACAACTTGATTTCTTTATAAATCCCATAAATAAAGGGTTTAGCTCTTAAATATCTGAAATATTACTTTAAAGGTTAACATTTGTTAACATTTCTCAACATTCTTCAACATTTACCTATACAGATTATTCAATTTAAAATCTTTTCGTATCTGTTTTACTTCTTTATGTGTAAGGTGTTGGTCTTGGTAGTTATCAAATATTTTCATTAGTTTAATAGCTTCATAAGTGCATCTATCAGCATTTATATTATTAGTTGGAGTAATTGCACCATCTAACAGTAATTTTGATTTATAGAGTAAGTTAGTAGATAGTAATAACAGTTCTGTTTGTGATGGAATATTTAAAATCTTGTAAGTTGTTTTTTGAAGTGGTGGAAGTGTTGGAACTGCTCCAACATCTGTAAGCGGTCTTAATGATTGTAAACTATTCAAATTCATATAAATTAAATGTAAGTTGTTCTTTCATTCCATAAGTATCAGTTTGTGTTATTTGTGGATTTACAGTTACCCTTTTTTCTATACTATCTAATTGCATCATAATATTATTTTTGATTGTAAATAAATCTTTGATACTTGTTTCTTTTAAATCAGCCCCATCTATTCCAGTATCTATTTTATCAAGTTGTTTTAATAGTGTTTCATATTTCTTTTTAGTGTTCCACTTGTACTGCTCTTTTATAGCTACAAAGCTACTAAATTGTAAGTCTTTAATCTCATCTTGAAATAGTTTACTCCATTGTATCAAAGTAGGTTTTGAGGTGTGAAGTTGTTTAGCTATTTTATCAAAGCTTATCCCATCAGCTCGTAAAACTATAAATTCGTTTTGTTTAGCTGTTGGATTCATTTAGTACCTCTTCTAAAATCTCATCATAATATTTATTGAGTGTAACATAAGCTATACCAGTTCTTTTGTGTATTTGATACTTAGATACTGTTATATCTTCATCACAAAGACTTTTTATTGTCTCTTTAATAGATTGCTTTACTCTTTTTGTTTTTGTATCTCTTGCCGTTTGTAGTGTGTTATTTGGAATGTCTGAAAGTGGTGTTATCTTGTCTAGCTCTTCAAAAATAGTTTTACTTCTACTTTTAACAATTCTCTTTACTTCTATAAATAAATCATCATCAATATTAATTAACATTTTGCACCTCTTTAGTATAATTTAATAGTATTATACGATAATTCTATTTAGTTGTAGTATAAATGTATTATATTATATTATTCATTTCTTAATAGTAAAATGTTTTATAAATAAAGCTAAAGAGAATAAATCCCTAAAGCTCTATGTTTTTTCTATGAAGTGTTCTTCTATCTGTAAGTAACTTGCATTGTAAATCAAGATATTCATAACTGAAATTTGAAGTATTAAAGTAGCTTTTAGCTGTTCTTTTTATATCTTCAATATAATCATCAATGACAAATCCATTAAACTTAAAATGTACATTTACTGTAACCTCTAGCCTTTTCCAATTTGTATATCGTGGATCTATTTTTTTATGTTTACTTTCTTTAATGAACTTATCATAAACACAAATCTTTTTAAAATAATCTGTATCATCATTTGGACTTGATGGAGTATTTATATAAAAACTAGATTTTATAATCTCAGTATCTTTACTGAAATTATTAATATACTCATTGAACATATAATAATACTGATTAATATTTTTGCTATTTATAGCAATTTCACTTAATCCATCAAAGCAAATATCTAAATCAGATACTTTAAATCTTTTGATAAAATTACTCAGTACAGAATATGTACTTTTATTTATTTCTTTTGTTGGTTGTCTTAATCCACAAAATACAACTTCACTATAAAATGTTTTTTTCTTTTTTCTTCTTTTGGATAAATCAACACTTTCAATATTACACTTAACCAATATGTAACCACTAATATTTCTTTGATTACCAATTTTGATAAACTTTACATCATAATCATTTTTTCTTACTATTTCTTTTTGATTAAAATATTCATCTATGATATAATTATCTGTACTATCTAACATCTTTAAACTATTATCAACTAAAAACTTTTGAAGTGTTTTAGATGGTATTATAAAGCGAATTGTATCTATACCAATACTATTAATAAAAATAGTTATTTTCTTGTATTTTACTGTTACTAATAATCTACATTAAGGAACGGATACAAAAAAGCTTTTTCTTTATCACTTGTAAGCCTTGTAATATAAAGGGTTTAGAGTGAGTTTATACCATCTAAAAACATCATCAGCTACCTACCATATTTGTCGGTTTTTTTAGTTGATTATCTTTAGTTATTTTTTCTATTTTACTTCTATAATTTGGCTCTATTCTATAAATTCCAATAGTTGTTTTTGTTCCATCTATTTTAGTGATTATATGATTTTCTGTTTTGATGATATTAAATCCATCATCTTTGAAATAGTTCCCTAGTTTAATTCTCAATTTACTAACATAATCAGATAAATAATGACAATTAAAAACTTGTTGCGAATAATGATTTTGCACCCTATCATCATCTTTTAATGATAATTGCAATACCTTTAATTCTGTTTTGTTTAAGTGTAGTTTTTTAGGAGTAGCCATACTAAGCTACCTCTACATCAACAATATTATTATTTAAAAAAGCTTCAATATCAGCCCTTTTGTATTTGATATACTTTCCTACTTTAGAGTATGGTAAATTTATATTTTTCATTCTCCATTTAGCCAAAGTTGATACACTCATAGAGTATTCATCTTCTACATTTTTTGGATTTAACCACTCCTTTTGAATTGGTTGAGATATACTCTCTTTTAATTCTGTTTGTTTTTGTTCTGCTATCATAATAAATTACCTTAATAATTTTTGATAGGTATTAATCCTTATATACCTTTATTATTTTTTGATACTCTTTGGTATCACTCAATTGATAAAGATATGATAAGATAAATTTCTAGGAGGGGGGTTGTAGCTTATTACCCCTTTTTTCCTTTTTGAAGTATTATGGTTTTAATGTATATTTTTTGATAGATTTATCATTGATAATTTTTTCATACTTTTCTAATTCACTTTTATACATTGATGATGTATTGTTGGTGAGTCTCATATTTGAATCCTTTGGTATTTCAAGTCTATAACTTTCTTCACAAATTATTTTAGTAAGCTCAAATATTAAATCGTTGATGATTTTATTATTATCTCTTGAATTATTACTATTGAATAAAATTTTATCAGGATTAATTAATTCCTTTGCTTTATGATTAAAAAACTTTAATCTTTCATAAGCTTGTAACTTTGGTATATTATACCATTCACATTTTTTATCTAATGTTTTTATTCTTTTATTATATTTTTGCTTATCATTATATGGAAAATTAAAATAAATTTTTTGTAATTTTAATTCAAGATATGTAGTTATAATATCTTTTAAAAGATAAAAATCATTCATCCAATGACCATCAAATAATGTTAAAAAATAATCATTATAAAATTTAACTAGATTATTTTTGAATTTGTTTGATAGATTTATAAAATCATTTTTTAAATATTCCATAACAGCATTATATTGAGGGCTATCATAAACAACATTATCTAATTTTTCTATTTTCTTGTATTCTTCATCTGAAATATTATTTTTAAGGTAATCGATTCTGTCATAATATCCAACAATTTTTAAACAAGAATCATCAATATCATCAAACATATCAATAGGAGTATAATTTTCTTTACATTCTTTAAATTCACTACTATTTATCATTTTATTATATTCTTCATCTCTTAAATTATAAAATACATTATCATCATAATAAAACTTTATTTTATCTTTTTTAAAACTTTTATTTTGAATTATCGCTTTTTCTTTTAATAGTTTCAGTAAATCATCAAAGTTTTCTAAATTCATTCTACAACCTCCACATCTAAAATATTATCAATTCTTTTAATACCCTCTTGACTACCTTTAAAGTGATTTATAGATAAGTATTTGTTTATAGTGTTTACATCTTTATGCCCTAGTATTGCACTTAGTGTAATGGCTTCGGTGTTTTGTTCTGCTAACATAGATACTAAAATGTTTCGCATATAATGGGGGCTGAGTTTATCAAATTTTTCTAGCTCTAAATGTTCAAATATAAATGTACTTTTTGCACCTTTATATCTTGATAAAATATCTTTTAAATCATTTGTAAGCTTATCAGTCCACTTTAAATTACTTATGAAGTCTTTTGTTTTTTCTTTTGTTTTTAATACTGTGTACGCTTGATATAATGGATTATTATTACAATACATAAAAGCTAAATGTTTGATGAGGTTTCTCATTTGTCTATCTATGTTAGATATTTGTTTTCCAGTTGTTGGACTTTTAAACACTAAGCCCCTATGAGTATCTTTTATCTGTAATAATTGAATTTTGATAAAATCAGCTAGTTGATACTTTTGTTTATCAGCATTCTTTGTATCTTCTATCCAATAGTAATTATTTGTAAAATCTATGTTTTCCCATTTGAGGGTTAATATTTCGGTTTTTCTTCTACCAGTAAAGCCAAATAAAAATAAAGCTTGATAAAATGGCTCATCTTTGTAAAATGTTGTTATACCGTGATACACTTGATTAAATAATTCTGTTGCACCTGTAACTATTTTCTTTTGATTTGGTATCTTGATATTTATATCTTTTGATGGGTTATCTTTTAAATATTTGTTTTTAGTAGCAAATTGAAATAATGGTTTTGTTATCTCTAGTACAGTTTTTTGAGTTCTTGGACTTAATCCTTTTTTGCTCATAATATTAATAACTTTTTTTATATCCATTTCTCTAATTTTATCTATCTGTTTATTTCCAATAACTTCTTTGATGTATAGATTATAAATGTATCTTTTTTTAACAGTCCATTTTTTTGTAGTATCTAAAGTTTCATAGTAAAATTCAAAAAGTTTATCAAGATTAATATTTGATGATGAGGTATAACCTGCTTCAATATCTCTTTTATAATTATCAAGAATTATATTTGCACTTCTTGGAGTTAGATTATCTTTTTTACTATAACCTAAAGTTTTTGTGTAGATTTTATCTTCAAATTTAAACCGACCTACAAACCTTTTACCTTTTGTACTTATTTCTTCTTTTGTTTGGAATAGATTAGGTAGCTCTATAACCTTACCTCTTGCCTTGTATGTCAATTTTTCATAATCTTTACTATTAAAAGCCATTTTATTAGTTCCTTTTGAAATGGGTTATACTATGGGTTATACTCGTATATGGAATTATTATACATTAATAAGAATTAATAAGTTATATAAAGCTAATATTTAAAGGAAGTTTATATTATGATATACTATAAGGAATATAAAGAGTTTTGATTCAAGTCCTCTCATCCGCACCATAAGTATAGTTACTTGATAGTAATCACGATTAGCCCCTTGGTTAGGGGCTTTTTTTATGTCTAATTTTTATTCAAAAATATTTTAGTAACCTATTAGTAACCAAATTTACATTTAGTAACTTTTTTACTCTTTCAATATCAAAAATATACTTATTAGCTATGTATCTTTTCTAACTTTTCATAGGCACTATTCAAATTTTGTGTAATTTCTGTAAATTGTTTAATATCATTAGGATTTAAATCAGGATGATAAATCCTTATTAAAGTTTTATATGATTTTTTAATTGTCTTAAAATCATCATTTTGATTTACTCCTAAAACTATATAAGCACTATTAGAATAAAACTGTGCATATTCTCCATAATCTTTTTTTACTTCTGTTTGTTGTTCTTGTTCTGTATTTGATGTTTTTTCTTCATAGTTAGTGTATGATTCATTTTCAGATTGTTTTTCATTATAAAAGCTTTCTTCTTTATTGTAAGAAGAGGTGTACTCATCTTTTTTAAATGTATCTTCTTTAGTAAAATTTTTAAATGAAAAAGTAGTAAAAAATATCTTGATAGTGTTGGGTAGATTTTTTATCCATGTAATAAATCGAATCACTTTATAATATATAGTGATAAAGAAATAATATGTATTTGCTGTCATCATCTTTATAGATTGTATACTATGAGGTATAAACCATTTTAAAAAGCTTATTTGAGGTATTAATAATCCTAAACCTACTAACATTTTAACATCATAAATAACTCTTACATCCTCTAAAGTTAAAAGCATATAGATACCAAAAGCTGAATATGTTATATGAAAAAATAAAGTATGTGCTTTTTTAGAAAAATAGTAAGGTACATAAAATATCAATGCTACCATTAAAAAGTTTGCTAAATCCATGTTTGTAACTTCGTTTATTAGTCGTTCAAAAAATCCCATTGTTAAAACTCCACATTTTTTAAATCAACATAAGATATATCATCTTTGTTGTTTGTATTTTCTATTTTGTATGGTGGTATATTTGCAAAACCTTTATAGATAAAATCTTTATAGTAAGGTTTGATCGTAAACTTTAAAGGCTTTTTATTTGCATATAGGAATATAGCTTCATCATCTTTTATTGTTCTTATCTCACTAGCACTCATCACATCATTTTTTTCATAAAAATATTGTCCTTGTGCGTTTTTTTCTAAAGTCTTTTTATGACCGAACATTTTTTCTAATTTTGTTGCTAAATCTAAATCAGCACCACTAAAAATAAGTTTTGTTGCAATACCACCATTTAAAATAGTATTTGCTTTCTCTTTTGTGTACTGACTTTCAATTTGTGAAATATTTTGAAAGATGATTGAAAGTGAAACTTTATACTTTCTAATGGTTGTAATAATAGATGAGAATTTAGGGATATTCATATTTCCAAATTCATCTAATAAACAGTAAATAGGATAATCATTTTTAGTAGGTAGTTTTTCCATCATCACATTAAAAAGTTGTGAGTAAAAAAGATTTAATATAAAACTATACTCCTCTTGATACTGTTGTTCAATTTTTATAAATACAACCGATTTTTCTTCTCTTAGTTTTTTAAAGTCTATAGTATGAGAATAGGTTAGTTTTTCTAAATTATCATTTATACCTATTGGACTTAGTGCTATGTTTGCAGTTGATATAAAACCTTGTATTGTTTTAGGATTACCATTTACAAACCCTGTATATTCGCTAAAAGTTTTATCATCTGCATATCTTTTAATAAAATCATCAAGTGGTTCTCCTGCACTACCAAAGTTATTAAGCATATATCTTAAGTTTGCTAGATTCATATATTTTTTATCGTTGGTTTCATTTAAAACTTTGATTAAAATAGATAAAAAATTTTTAGCTCCATCACTCCACATTTTATCTTCTGCTTTTGTTCCTTTTATACCTGCTGAACTTATAAGTATGTCACTTATCATATCTATACTCATAGAATCTTTTGCATACTCTAAAGGGTTGTATCTTATTGATTCATGTAAATTCTTAGGGTCAAGAGAATATATTTTATACCCTTGTTGTTTTAAATGTCCGCTTGTTTTTTCAAATATCTCTCCACTTAAGTCTGTTATAACCATTGAACATTGTTCACTTGCTAATTTATAGATGTTTGGTAAAACATAAGAGGTTGTTTTCCCTCCACCAGTTCTACTTATCAAAGCTAGATGATTAAAGCTCTCTTTTTGAGATAGTCTTTTAGATTTTCCATCTATTAGTAATCCATCGTTAAATCTCGAAAAGAGTTTTAGTTCATCTTGTTTATTCATCATCCCATCATCTTGTACTGGTGGCTTAAATAAATATGAGATTATAAGAGATAATGGACTTACTATGTTAATACCAATTTTTCTTAAAAATGGTTGCATGATTTGTATAATTACAGATATAAAAAGTACTAATAAAATAAGAGATGATAAAGATTCCAAAGAGTAAAGCCTTTTAATTTTATAATCTATTTTATTATAAAAGTTATTACTCTTTGCTTGTAGGATATTTATAAACAGAAAAAAGCATTTAAACTAAAAAAATCAAGAGGCTCTTTTTCTTGTTCTAAATTTTTATTTGAGTTTGGACGATTAATAGTTCTATATTTTCTTTTTTGTATTTTAGCTTTATCTTTTGTGTTTATAGTTTCTTTTTGTTGTTTGTTTTGGTTTTTCATTTTTAGTCCTTTTTGTAATTTTGTTGAGTCTGTTTTTTCATCTCTCTTTGGCTTGTTCTCTGTACAATGATTTATCTTCTTTTTGATTATTCCGTCTTACTTCTCTTTCTTGTCTATGTTCAAATTTTTTGAACATAGACTTATACTCATTTTCTAATCCTAAAGTTTTAAATCTATAATTTTTATTTTGGTAGGTAAGACCAATACTATTACCTCTTTGATAGATTTTATAATTTAAAGATTCTATGTGATTTTTAAAGTATGTTTTAGAACTTGCTTTATCAAATAGATCTTTTAGATTATTTTTTATCTCATCTTTTATTGTGGATTGGTTTCTTTTATGTTTTATCTCTTGTTCGTTTTGTTTCTCTTTAGATGGGTCTTTTTGTTTTTGGTACATAGCTGATTTAGATAGCTCTTGATATTTTTGGTTTTTATAGCTCTCTATATGTTTTTGAACAAGGGAAAATTCCCTTTTTGAGAGTCTTACTCTTTTATCTTGTTCTATTTCGTTTGAGCTAATCATGAGATGTAAATGTATATGATTTTTATCTTCATGTATCACTCCAAAACTTAAATGATTTTCTGCTCTTGTTTCTAAATATTTATTTGCTAAATCTAAAAGTATCTCTTTTTGTTTTTCTATACTTAGATTATTTTGCTCTAGTGATAATAGTTCATGATAAAGATATACTTTACCTCTTGAATTATTAAGGTACTTTGCATTCTTTAAAAACTCATTGATTAACTCTTTTTTATTTTTAGCATTGGCATAGGTATTTCTAGTAAAAGAGAAGTTTGATTTATCTCTTGTGAGATAATCATAGAGTTGAGAAAAAGATTTACTTTTTCTACTCATAGATTTTATTATCATAATTTATACTTTAGAGATAAACTTTTTAAACTCTTCTTCATAGTGTTGAAGTGAGTTTATTAATATATTAACATCAACTGTTTCATTTAAATTGCTTTTTAAAGCTATTTGGTTGATGTTATTGGCAATTCCTCTTGAAATGTGAGTATATTGCTGAATAAACTCTTTTCTATCTTGTGATAGAGTTTTGGGAACTGTATCATTTAAATAGGCTGTAACAATACTCTTAGCATAAGAGTTAGGTTTTATATCCAGTACAAATGCTCTTTTTTTGAGTTCATTATAAAAAGCATTTGATAAAGGGATAGTAACTATTTTATTTTTTTGATTATAAGCTTTTTTATAATCACTTTGATAATTCGTATTCATAATAGAATCTTTGTTTAATAAGTTTGTTCAACTTGTGTATAGTATTTAGCTAACTCTGTAAGTGGATATGAAATATCCCCTTGCCCTTTTTTGATATAGCTACACCCTAAACCATTTTTTCTTAGTCGGTCTAGTGTTGAAACACTTAAACCGCTTTCTTGTGCCATCTCTTTTTTTGAGATTGCTATTTTTTTATATTTTGCATATAAAACTTCAAATACTACTTTTTCATCACTACTCATAATTGACTCCTTAATCAGTTTTGATTTAATATGAACTAATTTTAAACTATTTATACTTATATAAATATAATAAATACTTAGTTTTAATTATAAAAAGTAATAAAAAATAGATTTGACCAGATTTAAAGAGTTTATATAGTAATAAATAATTAATACTAAGTATTATATAATTTTGCTAAAGGAATATTATGCCAACAAAAGAAGAGCTAGAAGAGAGAAAAAACAGAAGTGTTGGAAGACCATCTGTTAAAGATAAATCTCAAATAAGAGATAAAAAAGTTATGATGTCTTTTACTCAAAATGAATATGATGAGTTAAAAAGAATGCAAAAACTTTTAAATAAATCTACACTTACTGCTACAATTTCCTATTTTATGGAAAGAGGAAGAGAAGCTGTAAAAGAAGATTTTACAAGAGAAAGATAAATCGATTTATCGATTCTCTTTTTAGTAAAGTGCTCACTTTACTTTTATAAAATACTGCAACAAAAATTTCATATTTTTTCAAGTTTTTATTTGGTTAAGGGTTTTTAGGGATAGGATTTTTAATCCTAATTTCCCTGAACAAGTTTTGCATTTTTTTTCTAATTCTTAAGAATTCTAAAAAATATGCAAACTTGCTCTATGAGTAAAACTCATAGATTTAATCTTCGGATTTCTTAAGAACTTGCTACAATGAATAATCCGAACATAAAACAAACCATCATTAAACTTTTAAATGGGTTTTGTTTTACATATGGAACTCTAAATATTACGATACCTGCAATAAGTCCAATTACAATAGATGTACCAGTTCCAAGACCTATAATATCATCTAAAATTACCATAGTAAATGCGGATGAAAATAACCATATAGAGCCATACATAATATAAAGATATAAAAAATTTCCTACTGCTTTTGTATTTTCTACATTTTTTTGATGTTCATACTCTTCTTGTCTTTTTATGTCTTCAAAATCATCATTTTTAAATGGGCTTCCAAAATTCATATTTATCCTTATAATCAAAAATATTATTATTTTATTGTATCAGGTTTTAACTTTTGAGTATCATTATTCCATCTAGGATTTTTAAATTTAATGATTTCATCTTTTTTATTTTTAATAGGGGTAAGATGAATATTATCCATTATTATTAATTTTGTAAGTTCTTGACGATAAAATAGTACAACTCTAGCAGGAATATGTTTTAACATCTTATTGATAATATCTCAATGATTATGTATCTCTTGTTTGTAAGCTTGGGTTACTATTTTTTCTATAATATTTATAGAACTTGTTTTATTTGTATCTCAATCAAAATCACTTATATAAAAAGTATGATTTACTAAATCATGATAATAGATATAATAAGTTCCTTGTTTTCATAATAAAGAGTTTTCAATATAAACAGCTTTTATAAGATGATTCTTTTTTCATGTTTTTATCTCTAGTAATGTTTCAAATAGGCTCATGGTTTTTTGTATTAAAATATATAAACAGTTGCAACTGTACATATATTAGAACATATATTTTTATATATTGCAAATATTGGGCTATGTTTTATTTTTTATAAATTTATTTATAATTTCGCTATCGATTTAATATATATTTTAATTCAATATATTTTAGGGTTTCTATTGTTGGCTTTGTTATGCTATTAAAAAAGTTAAAGGTTACTCTTTATGGGTCAATAGTTTATAAAAGGTTACCTTTTATGGGTTCTAAAGACCTCATATATGGGTACTATGTTTAAATATATGAAACAATATATATTTATCTGTCAAGATAAAATATTTGTAATCTGTAGTCTTATGAGTATACTTAAATTAGAACATCCCACTCCTAAATGTTACAAGTAGTTTTTTAGGGATGTTCTTTATTCTAAAACCATTATGACTAAAACACTAAACGATAATCTGATTAAAAACTCTGCTATTATAGCTATATCAAATAAGATATCTTTACTTCAAAGAAAGCTATTTAATTTTTTAATAGCTCATGCCTATATCTATTTAAATGAAAAAGAGAATTTTGAGATAGGTTTAAATGATTTAAAATCAAGACTATCGTACAACTCAAAAAATTTAAAATATCTAAAAGAATCTTTGATGTGATTAATCTCAACTGTTGTTGAGTTTAATCTTTTATGAAAAGATAAAGACTCTTGGAGTGCTACAGCACTTTTAAGTTCTGTAGAGTTTCATGAATGAAAATGTATATATTCATTTTCTCCAGTTCTTAGGAAGAAACTACATCAACCAAATATATACTCAAAAATAAAACTTTCAACTATGAAGCTTTTCTCTTCTAAATATTCATTATGTTTATATGAGATATTTATAGATTATGAAAAGATAGGACAAACTCCACAAATCTCATTATGAGATTTTAGAAAATTGATGTGAATAGAAGATACTCAATACTTAGAATTTAAAAGACTATCTATAAGAGTTATCAAACCTGCTCTTGAAGAGTTAAACTCTATATGATGATATGATATAAGAGTAGAATATAAAAAAGAAAATAGAAAGATAGTATCTTTAAAGTTTTTATTTAAAAGAAAAATAGAGTTAAAAAAAGAGATACAAGATAAAAAAATCATCACTAATTTATCTTTACAAAAAAGATTGATAGATGATTTTTGATTGACACTTCGTCAAGCTACTAAAACGATACAAACTTATCCTATACCATATATCAAAGAATCATTAGAAATCATCAAACAAAAAATAGCACAAAAAACTATTAAAAATATACCTGCCTACACTCTAACCGTATTAAAAAATGACTATACCATTATCCCAAATAAACAAGAAAAATCCATACTATGAAACTCTAAAAAAGGTACATGAAGAACAAAGTCCAACATCAACAGATTGGAAGATACTAAAAGTACAACTAGCAGGGATATATTTTGTGATACAAACAATAACACTATATCTCAAAATCAAAAAAAAGCTAAAGGGTATTTTGAATCATTATCTAAAGAAGAGCAAAAAATCTTAATCAAAAAATTTGAAGATGAAAAAATCACTAGTGATATTTTAGAAACTCTTTATAAAAAAGAGGGGTTAGATAGTCCTCTTTTTAGGGTTATGTTTTATGGATTTATTTTGTAGTTTTTGAGACTCCCATATACTATTGCCTTCTAAACAATTTCTAATAATTTTTTAGCCATATTGACACTCCTGATGTAGCTAACATTTTGATATGCTATTAAGTGATTTTATGGGTAAGTTATATATAATGTATACACAATAAATAGTTAGTCCTATCTATTTATTCAATATAAGGGATAAAAAATGCTTACATACAAAGAAAAATTAGAAACTTGTTCTGGATGTGATTGGAATGATAGTCCAGAACATAAGTTATATCATGATACAGGGCTAAGTTCAGGCATTATTAAAGAATTAAATATTAACACTATAGATGAAGTTGAAGATGCTTTTTCAACTTCAATCCCTAAATCTAAATGTTATATTTTATTGAATGGCAGAAAAACTAAAATTAGAGTTGAAAATGAATATATTTTTCCTAAAAAATTAATTGATTTAATACCAAATATAATAAGATAAACTTTTAAAGTGATTTTATAGTCTTAAGACTAACAAATCGTTGGAGAGAGAAACAAGGTAATAGTTGTGAAAATATTAGGTTTTTAAGTGTCGTATTAAGATACATTAACATTCAAATATTTAGAACATTAGCTTACCTTGTTTCTCAACTCAAACGTTATAAAGTAAAGGAATATAAATATGGTAGCAATTTCAGATTTAATATCGATTTTTGAAGCAACAAGAACTTTAGTTCTTTCAATGAAACAACATAATAAAATTAATGATAAAAAATATCAAAAAGCATTAATGGCAATATATGAAGCAACAACTAAAACTAAGAATTACATTGCATCATTAGAAACAAGACAAAATCATGCAAAGAAAAAAGAAAGAGAATTATCTGAGTTATGGATTAATGCAGGTGTAACATTAAGAACAATAGATAGTGATTTAGCACAAAGATGTATTATAAAAGCAGATTATTGGTCAAATCCAAATCAATGGACAGATGAACAAATAAAAAATAGTAGAATTACTTTAGATGAAATTATAATAGAATCGAGAGATTTAATCTAAATGTATAACAAATCATTGGAAGAAGAACGAGTGACCCCTGCGAATATTTAAGCCTAAACTAGCTTTAATGTAGTGGTTATAAAAAGAAGACAGCAAATATATTGAGGGGGCATCGTCCTTCAATTTAGGCGTTGTATCTATATTTATAGAAAATTAAACAGCTGTTAGAAGGATTTGTAAGATGAAGAAAGTTTTAGGTGTGTTCGTTGCCATAATTATTTTATGGTTAATGTCTGGTCTAATGATGCTTGCGGAAGTTATTGGTGAAAAAAATGGATTAGGGTCTTTCTTAAAACTTATTCCTATTTTTTTAGCAATATGGTTAATTAAAATTAGTTGGTCTAAAATAACTACAGAGAAAAGGCACAATAATGAATAATATTTTAAAATTAGTACTACTTATATTTTTATCAAGTGAGATATATGCTCAAAGTAGTAGTGAAAAGTTGGCTCAAATGGTTGCAGAGGAAACAAATAAAGCTAATGCTTCTTTAAGTTCTGTCAATAATGGTGTTAAGATATATAAATCAGAAGCTATTGGAAATATGGTCGTTCACCATAGACAAGAGCTAACAAAAAGTAAGGTATATTTAAAAAGCATAAAAAATAAATATGTAAACTCTTATCAACAAGCTGGCTGTTCATTTATTAAACCATTGATTAGAGAAGGTGTTATAATAAAATCAAATACTTATGATAAAAATGGAGATTTAGCATTCTCTTTTATTGTGAGATGTAATTAAATGAAGGAATAAAATGTCAATAGTTACTTTTACTGGAAAGTCAGAAAAAAAATATGAGTTTGAAATTTATGATATTGATTCAGAATGGAATGATAATATTTCTGCAGTTTATATTGTTACAAAAAGATATAAAAAAGATGATGGTGGATATTTACACAATAAAATTTATATTGGAAGAACAAAAGACTTAAAAGACAGACACAGTAATCATCATCAACAACTTTGTTTTGATAAGTATAATGCAAATTGTATTTGCATTTATCAAGAAGAAGATGAACAACAGCTAATAGATATTGAAACTGACTTAATACAAGGCAATACTACTAAGTGCAATGGAACATAATCTATTTATTAGGAAATAAAAGTTAAGTGAATTTCACTTAACTTTTGCTACAATGATATACAAATAAATTATAGGAGTTCATTATGCAAACAATGGCAGTGCAAATCAAAGATAATTATGTACAAAATTTTATGAGTTATGTTGATAGTAATAGTGAAAATATCACTATAAAAAAAGACAAAAACTTAGAATTAGACTTATATTTTTATGAACGACAAGAAAAATTACATCAGATTAGAAATGATGTAAAAAATGGCAATATGAGATTGTTATCACAAGAAGAATCAGATAATGAAATTGAGTTATTTTTCAAAGAATTAGAAAAATAATTTATGACAATCACAAGAACAGAAGAGTACCAAAAAGAATTATTAATAATTTTAAAACATATTGCAAATGACAAAATAACAGCAAGTAGAAAATTTAAAAAAGATTTAAACGATCAAATAGCTAATATCCCAAACTTTCCATATAAATATAGAAAATCAATTTATTTTAATGATGAAAATGTAAGAGATATGATATTTAAAAAATATACTATAAATTATGAAATTGATCTAAATAAAAATACAATATTTATATTTAGTATATTTAATCAAAATAAACCGTCATAGTAAGACAGATACAACAAATCAGAGGAACTAACAAGATGACACTTGCGATAATTTGAACTTTTACTTGCTAAATAAATTTAAATATAAATTCAAATATTTCTGGAAGAGATACCATTTGTCCTTCACTTTAACCGTTATATGTTAAAAAACTTTTATTTTAGCTCAATCTATTAAAAACTAAATTTTAAATAATAATTTTAGTGTACTATTTAATGTAACAGGAACAGATAAAATTCTATAAAACAAATAATATATCAGAGTAAAATTTTAAAAATTAAATTATGTAGCAAGGACTTTTAAAAGTCCTCATTAATTAAAGAATATATCTCATAAACTTTATGTTCATAAGCTAACCAACTGTAATAAGTCTTGATATCTTGGTCTATTGATTCAATTCATAAGATTCAATTATCTTGTAAGTTTATTCTTAAATTTTCTATTTCATTATAAAATTTATCATAAAAACTATGTACATCTATTGTATATATCATAGATGGTATAGTTCATCATATACAACTGTTTTTAATGTAAAGCTTCTAAATCATCTACTGTGATTTTGTCGACTGGTTCTTCTCCAAAAGGTTCTAAAAGATGTTTTGTATATTTATTTGTTATATCTCTAATAGAGTTTTTATTTGAATGTAGTTCTAAACTTTCTATATATTTTCTTGCAACTTTATCAAATGATACTTACTTTTTTTTTATATTTAAAAATAGATAACTTGTTAAGTGATTTAATTACTTATAGTCTCTTTTTTTATTAACCTATTCTCTGTCAATGTAAAGATAAGACAAATTCTTCTTTCAAAACTTTTTTATTATTATGTTTATAATGTCGTTATAATTTCATTGATTTTATTATGTATTTCTTTGTCATTTGTTTTTTTTATTATCTTATTAAGAACTTCTTGTTTAAAATATGGTTCTATAATATCTAAAAGAGAAAGTGCTTTTAATATATCTGTGTTTGCTATATTATCAATTATATCCATAGTAAAATTTATAATCTCATAAGGTCTAAGTCCTATTTCTTTTGCAATATTATTTTCAATATGATAATATATGTCTAGTGCAGTTAAAGGATATTTTATTACAATCAAAGATCCCATCTTTATTAGTTGCTGCATAAATTGCAACGCACTTTGTTTTTTTTCACAATCATATTGTACTTTTTCAATAGTGATAATCATCTCGATTCTTTTTATATCATCATTTTTCATTGCTAAATATATTTCATATTGTGGATGATATTCTACACCAAGTTCCGGTGCAATTTTTTGAATGATATTTTGCTCTTTAGTATCTATTTGTTTTAATACTTCAAAAAGTTCATCTTTTGATATACCATCTTCTTTAGAACATACAAATAAATCATTATCATTAATATATTTAATTATTTCAATATCTCGTATTTGCTCTTTTTGTCTTTTTTCTTCAGCTTCTATTTCGGCTTGTTCAAATGGATTCATCTTTTTCCTTATTTATATATTTTATGATTAATCGATATTTGTAATTTCTATTTTCATATCTTTTTATTTATCATTTTCTATAGTAGATATAAATAAATCATTATCATTAATATATTTAATTATTTCAATATCTCGTATTTGCTCTTTTTCTCTTTTTTCTTCTGCTTCTATTTCTGCTTGTTTCAATGAATTTCTTCATAATTATAACTTAGTTATTCTAAATCAATATTAATTGAATTAATAAAGTTTCTCATAGTTTATTAGGTTCTTAAAATATAAATTTAGTATATCTTTGATAAAGTATATTTTTTAATATTATAAACATGGAGTAAATATTGTATAACTTATATAAAATTAACGCAGTTAAATCAAAAAAAACAAGAAAAGGAGATGATGTTTTTAGTATTCAACTTGATAATTCTGTATGGATTAATAATATAAACCCTGAAGTTGTATGGTTATCTAGTGGTTTAGATAACAAGAGTTTAATTAAAGCAATACACAAATACTGGATGGAAAATAACTATAACTTAGATGGTTTAATAGGGAAATATATTTTTGCCTCATACAGTAATTCTGATTATGGATTAAAATTCGATTATGTTAAATCAGTAGACATCGTAGGGGATTTTAAAAAATTATTAGATAAATCAAATAATAGAGCTTTTTTTACTGATTTACCTATATATAGCTTCTTAGAAAATAGACAATATAAAAAAAATGAAGACAATTCAATTTCTCTTAGAAACCCATATCATAATATGCGGATTGTTAATTTAAATGACATTACAATATGTTATGAATATACAGAAATGAAAGATGTGTTAACAATAAAAAATATAGAACTTATTTATAATAAGTTTTACAAAGGTATTTGTCCTCCTAGAAAAGAAAATGTTGATTCAAAGTATGAACTTGAATACATTTCAATTATACAAAATAGCACAAAGTACTATACTACTACAACTTCAAAAAAGGATAAAAAGCCTACTCGTACGAGTAACGTTATATTAACAATAGGTGATAAATTAAATGATGAACAGCTAAAATTTTTAAAACATTCTTAGTTCTATTCAAATAGCTTTATAACTTATATATTTAGTCTTTTTATAACTATTTTTAGGACATGATATTTCCAAATATTATATCTAATTATTTGACACATATTTTTAACATTTTGATGAATTACTTCATTCTTTCCAATATACAATGAATCAATAAAATAGAAATCTATTGTAAATTTATTTAATTTTTCATAAATATCTTGAACAGTAATTTTTTACTATTTGAAATAATTGATATTGGATTAGACCAAAGTCTGAAAAATGAGATTCATAGAGTCCATGTTCTTTAACATATTGAATAATTTGAGAATCATTTACATATCCAAGTTCTTCTGGTGTTGCTATTTCTAGAGTATTAATCAAATTTAAATCTAGCATTTTTAAATTAATAATCATCTACATAAAACTTTTTATTTAGTTCATCAATGACTTCATCAACTGAACTTGGTAAGTTTTTTCTTTCATTATAATCTTTTAGATAATCAAACTGAGCTTGAAATTCCTTTTGTGTAAGATGTGTTTTATTTTGATTATTAATATTAGTTTCTTTGTCTGTACTTTTATCAATATTTTTATTTAAATTTTCTTCTTTTAGACTACTTTGTAAATTTTCATTAATTTTTTGAGTTTCTTTTAACAGTTGATTAAATCTTAAGTTAATATATATTGAATTAGATTTATCATTATCTCCATCACTTTGAGCTAATGATTTTGCCCATGTTGATTTTACTTTTTGATCTTTCTCAATTTCAATCATAATTTTTTCATAAATTTCATCCTCATCAATAAATTCAATATTATCGACTTTCTTTCTTGAAGAATTATGTTTTTGTACATAATTATTTACAGTTGGTTTTATCTCGTTAGCAATATCTTTAGCATGATTAACAACTGCTTTAGGAAGTGAGTTTATATGTGAATTTGTCTCTTTATTGTTGTTGATTTTTTCGGTGTTTTTTTTATATTTAATCAAACCATAATAAAATCCAAGAAGAATATTCACAAGTGGAATTAGTGCAAAAAGTGATATCCACGGATTACTACCATAATCCCTTATTCTATTTGCTAGTGTATTTATCCATAATACTGATATTACCATAATAAGTAAATACAAAATTAATGAAGTATCATTATTTTCAACTTTTTCATATGCTTTTGCAAATGTAATTAATATACTATCAGGTATGAATAAACAAACTGATATAATCCAAAATTTTAACCTACTGTATCTTTTTCCAAACATTTTTTTCCTTTTAATTTTATTTTCTATTTTCGAAGAAATAAGTTTTATTTATTATTAAAAACCTTTCCAAATAAACTGCCTACACCTGAAAGTACTTTTTCAGTTCCATCTAGTATTGTTTTTGTTCAATTACCTAAAACTTTAGTAGAATAATTAATTGCTAGTGTTGCTTTTCTATCGTCTAATATATCAAGTTCTTCATCTGTAATGTTATATTCATCTACATTATTAAGAATAAATTTAATTGTTTCAAACTCAGATGTTAATGCTCGAATATTTCTTTTTCTGTATAAAATATTTTCAACTTCTTCAAAATTATTTGTAAAATTTTCTTTCTCTTCTCCTATGCACAAGATATATTGATAGTCTACTTTCTTTACATGAATATCTTTAATGCATAATTTTTCATCAAAACAATTCGAATTAATTATTTCATAATTTGCATAATTTGATTGAACATTATTTTTTTGAATATATCCTATGAATTTATCCTCATATAATACTTTGATTGCAAACTTATCATTATTATTATATCTATCATGTTGTACTTTTAAATAAGCCTCTTCCATTGAATCAACTTCTTTTCTTACTTGAACCTCTGACCCTATTGTTAATCCATTATCATGTAAATAACCTTTAGGTGTAAGTTTAATATAAAACTCATTTGATTTTAGAGATTCATTCTTATCATCATCCCATAAAGGCATTCCCGCTTTATCAACTAATCCATTTTCATACATATAATCAAAATCACTCATTTCTTTTATCCTTATTTTAAAGTTTTTACATGGTGTTTATAATCGTCAAATATTTTTTTATCATCTTTATTAATATATGAGATAGACCACTTATAAACCTTATCCTTATAATAGATATGTTTTGTACTAGAGTATATTTTTTGTTCATTTAAAAAATAACTTGAATGATATATTGCAATATATGTATCTTTGTGTCTATCTAATGTTGATGAAAAATTAATTAGTTTACGATTATCAGTTTTTAAAGCTTGTTTAATAACTTCATCAATGTTTTGTTTGATACTTTTTTTGTATTTTCCAATATTATATTTTAATCCTGAAGATAAAGTTTGTGAAGTATATGAAACTTGATTAATTTTATCTGCATAGATGTTAGGTTGACTATTTTTTATTTCTCTAATGGTATCTTCTACAATCTTATCTAATTGTTGTTGATTTAATTTTTTTGTATATTTATAGGGAATTGATTTAAGTATATTATTTGGTTGTAATAATTCTTTTGGTATTTTTTGAATTATTGGACTATCAGGAAACACTGCTTGAAATTTATCATTAAATAATTTGTATATATAATATTTAGCTTCAACCTTTTCGTTTTTACTATATTCTTCATCTTTATATTTATCAGGTAAAACAAAGCTATTAAGTATTTGTTTAAATAGTGGTTTAAACTTTTCATATTGTTTAATTTGCACTGCTTTGCTTACATGACCATCTATACTCATTCCTGCTGAAAATTGAATACTAATCATTCTATTTTTATAAAATAAAACATATTGTAACATATACATATTTGAAGAAAGTGTTCCTCTTTTTATAGTGGCATTTATTTTTTGCCAATAACCTGGTTGTGCTTCAATGGTAAACTTGCCATAATCTACAACTTCCATACCTTTTTCTGTACTTTTCATAATTTCATCAGTAATAAGATATTCTTCAATTTCAGCATTTGTTAAAATTGTATTTTGAGGAAGAGGTAGTTTTTTAATCATTACCATTGCTGTTGTATCTACTCCATAACCATTTTGAGAAATGAATTTTCTTACTATATTTGGTCGTTTTGCTTCCATAGATTTCCAACTTTGAGGAACTGTAATTTCAAAAGGTATTCCTTTTGCTTTTCCGCTTCCATCACTTTTAAATGTTTTTTTATATTTATCTTTAAATTCTCGTTCTGGATATTTATCATATATTGGTTTGTACATTAAAAGATTTTCTATAATGGGAGATTCTACATTAATGCCCTTAGCCCTTAACTTAACAATATTAATAAATTTAATTGAATCATCTTTAGAAAATGGTTTAAACTTTTTAAATTCTTTATTTAACATAGATAAGTTAATACCATTATCATCCAAATGTTTTTTTATTGTATTTAAAGATGTACCAAATTTTTGTTTAAATTCAAGGTGTGCCATATATGTATCATTACCTAGTTCTGGATAAATTTTTTTGATTTGATTTAATCTATATTCTTGTCCTAAATAGTATCCGTAAGTTCGACCAAGAACAGAAAAGCCAGCTTTTGTTTTAGTAACTATTTTTACGATTGGAATTGAATTATCTAATTTTATTTTTAAAGCTTTTATTGTTTCATTTAGTAAAGATATTGTTATACCTTTTTTATCAAGTATATTTTTAAGTTTATTTAGTTCTTTTTCATATCCTTTATTTATAACTGCTTTTGCAAGTAATTCAAGGGTTTGTTTTTCATTTATAGTAACCTTTGCTTTTATATAATAGAAACTACCATCCCAATTTTCTTCTAAAATTTTTAATTTTGATAATGAAACACTTACACTATTTATTTCTCGTTTAAAAAGTTTTTCTTTATCTGTTTTTACAAGTTCCAAACTACTTTCTATTGATGTACCAATCTCTTCACTTAGTAGTATTTTTAAGTGTTTTAAAGTTTTTATTTTAGCACTTAGTTCGGTATCATTGCTTTTTAATTTGTAAGTATATTCTCTAATAAATATTTTGTCATTTTTGGAAGAGTTTATAAGTAGCTTGTTGTCTGTATAATTTTTGATATATGCATTATTTGCATTAGCATAGATTACACTTATTATACTTAATATTAAAATTAGTTTCTTAATGATTAATCCTTTTTAGATAAGTTGATATTATTGTATAATATGGAAAAGATACATATACAGTAAGTATTTTTAATCTTATGTAAAATCTAATAAATTATATCAAAAGAAAATCACAAAATTGTCACATTCTGAATAAATATTAAAAATAACAAATTATATTTATAAGTTAAACACTTACAATAGATTTTAATATTTATTTTAACTTTATTTCTGTACTATTTAACTGAAAGGCAGTACATGACAAAGATTTACATATATCTAATTTTGTTTTCAAGTTTTTTATTTTCAGATAATTTGTATTTATACAAACTGTATAATAATGAGTATGAAGCAGTTTTCCCTTCAAAACCGCAGAAAAAAATTTCAAGGGGTGGATTAACATACTATTTAAGTAAGGATACACAAAAGGGAATTACTTTTGTTGCTAATAGAAACTATTTCCCAAAAGGTCTAACTTATCAATCAATAAAGAAATTAGGAAAAAAATATTTGGATGATTCTTTTAAAGGAATGATAAACGATACTATGAGTAATGTTCTTGAATATGAATCAAAAACTTTTCCTAATTATTATATAGCAACTTTCAAAGCAGAAATGATTACAAGAGATATAGTCAGATATGGTGTATTAATTAATAGAGGTAATTATATATACTTTTGGGATATACATTCTTCTAATCCTGATTACGATAATTATGCTAGAGAGATTCGCAATGGTTATAAAAATTATTTTTTAATAAAGGATTAAAATGTTAAAAATTATGGTGATGTTATCAATATGCTATAATCTATTATTAGCTAAAGATTTTGAGGCTAAATATTTAGCTTGCACAATAGTAAATGAATTTAAATATGGTTCTGATAGCTTAATAACAGAGAGAATTGCAAAAACAAGAAATCTATTTAAAGTTCACGTGACTATAAAAGAAACCTCTTTACTTATGAAATCAGAATATTTTGGAATGCCATATAAGAGTACAAATCGAAATGGTTATGATATATATGGACATGATTTTCCCAATAGGTCTACAATTGCTTACTATAAACAAGGAATGAGACTGTTACTAGAAAAAAGAATTAATAATGAAAAGACTACACAATGTTTTGAATGTATAAAAAGAAGTCCTAGTATAAAAGAAAGAGCAAAATTGTTTAAAGAAAAGTGGCTGTAGTAGTATAGAAGTATTTAGTAAATTATTCGCTTTTCATAAGGTGAACTATAAGTATTTATAGAGGAGTTTTAAATTCCTCTTATTTTCAATTTTTTTGTATCAAAAATGTTCTGCAATTTTTTGAAGATTAAATTCTTGGTATTCAAGTTCCATAAATTCATTATTTAATTCATCAATTGTAAGGTAGTTAGACATCATTTCTTTAGCTTCTTGTTTCGTAATTATTCCATCAAGTCGAAAAATTTTATAATAATCAGCATCTTTTGGTGGAATAATACCTTGTTCAATTAGTAGTCTATATTCTTTATTATGATTTATTAATGCACCATCAAAATGTATAAAATATTTTTTATTTATATCGTAAATTCCATGTACATAATAAGTGGGAATATTTATATATTCATCATTAATATGATATATTTGCCATAACTGAAAATTAATTTTATTTTTATCTTTATAAAAATTAGCATATAAAGTTCCACCTATTTTGTTTTCAGAATATTCTTTATCTAGGCGAAATAAAGACTGGCTTTTTAGTTTATTATCATTTATGATAATATCTATTGCCTTATCAAAAGATATAGAAATAATAGGTGCTGAACTTCTAGATAGATACTGTTTTTCTTGTAGTAGTAATCTAGATTTTTCCCATAGATGAATATTCATTCTTAAAAATTTTACTAAATCCCTTAATTCAATTATTTCTTCAACTTCTGTATTATTAACAATCATGTAACCTTTATCATTAAATGATATATTTGATGTTGCTGTTAATCCATCATCTTTAGGTTGCATTATTTTTTCAGAGATATTAGTCATTTTATCTTCTTCGTGTATTTTGACGTATGGATATGACCAGTTGATATATTAAATAAGCTATAAGTATTTTATAAATAAATAATCCAAAATTTAGTTTATAATTACCAGTCATAATGGAAAAAGGATTTATATTTTTACTAAATTCAATTAACTGATAGTCATTACTGAGTAACCCATATAGTGGATATAAAGCTAGTATTATTACAATTAATATAATGGTTTTAAGTTTTGTCTGTAGTAAAGATACTAAGATACTTAATCCCATAATTGAAATTAGAGGTATGAAAAATGTAAGTATGCTTCCTACTAAAGTATTTTGAATCCATACTAATCCATATATAAAGGTTATATTAATTATCCAAAATAATGTTAATACCCAATCTTGAGAATGATTTGAAGAAATTTTATGAGTCTTAAAAACTAACCATTCAAAAGGAGTCTTTAAAAATTTTAATTCCTCTCCTCTTTTTTCCATCTCTAACGCATAAAATTTATTTGCTTCAATAATATTATCTTGTTTTTCAAAAGAATGCTTTATTATTCTTGCAGTTTCACGATTTTTTATATTATTTACTTCTAATTTTTTTTGATTTTCATTTTTTATGTCTAAAAAGTTTGCTTCCTCTTGAATTAGAGAATCAATAAGATTTATACTCCCTTTAAATTGAGTTTTTCTAAAAAGTACTAATTTAGAAAATGTAGTATATTGAAAATTCACATTTTTATTAAAAATAGATTCTGTAAAAACTGATATATCATTAAAAGTTGTTTTATAGAAAAATGGGTCATCTATAAATATTGTTTTATAGAAATCACATAATCCTAGAAATTTTGTATTAATAAGGTTTGCATTATTTATTTTACATTGTTTGATTTCTACTTTTTCATGAAAAACTGTATCACTTAAATCTAACATTGATACTTCACATAGTTCAACATTATCAAAAGAAAAATCTAAATCAAATTTTTGATAAATATTACTTCTTTGTATACATACCATATTAATTTTATTGGGTTGGTTATTATAATCTTTATAAAAAATAATACAATCATGGAAGTTACATTCAGAATAGCAAATATCATATATATTAAAATGAAGCCATTTTTTATTAAACTCACATGATATAAAGTGAATTTTTTTACAATTATTTAAATCTAGTTTTATATCTAAATTTTGTTTATTAAAAGTACAATTCCGAAATGTAATATGATTAGATAGATTAAATATAATTTGATAATTAAAATCTTCAGGAAAAAATATATCAATTAAATCTATCTCATTTTTATCTGTTAAATTTTCTGTGATATAAATAACTAATGAATGATTAAATAATTTATCTATTGACTTTTTATATTTATCTTTTTTTGAATGTAAAATACATTTATTTTGTTCATCATCTAAATTATTACTATTTAAAGAATTATTTGAACAACTACCAATAGAACATTTAGACATTTTACCTACTCACATTTATTTATATAGATTATACTATATAAAATTAATAAAGGGCTAATAGCCCTCATAAATTAAAGAATATATTTGATATGAGATATGTTCATAAGCTAACCAACTATAATAAGTCTTTATATCTTGGTCTATTGATTCAATTCATAAGATTCAATCATCTTGTAAACATATTCTTAAATCTTCAATTTCATTATAGAATTTATCATAAAATTTATGTACATCAGTTGTATATATCATAGATGGTACAGTTCATCATTTGCAACCATATTTTAGTATATCTTCAAAGTATGCTTTTATATCTTCTTGTTCTAAAGCTTCATTGATAATAAACTCTGTAATTGTTCCTTGATTTTCTTCTAGTAGTTTTTGTAACTCTTTTTTCATAATATAAAAATAAATATATAAAGTAATAGAATGATAGATTTTGAAATAAAAAAATTAAATCATCCTATACCCTCCTAAAGGAGGATGTTTAATTTTTGTTTTTGAAATATATTGTTAAGTCCTTATGTTTATTTGTTATTATGATTGTTACAAAAATTATGAAGTAAATCAAAGGATCTTATGGAAGAGTTTTTTTTCATGTAGATTTATGGATACATAGTAAGTTTACAGTTTGTCTGATAACTCACTATGATTTTAGATTATTTTGTATGAAAAAGATATGCGATATTGTACTCTTTATTAGAAATATATTTTATACTATATGGGTCTGATTCTGAATATATTTTTATAAAATGTGTACCTTTTTTAACTTGTATCAACTCGTTAAATCCATCTTGATTAAGTGCTGTTTTTTTATGAAATACTTTTTTATTATTTATGTCTAATACTTCTATATTCCAAACATATTTTTTATCTAGTTTTTCATTTTTAAAAGCTAGAGTCATTTTTCCATCTTTTGGTATATCTATTTTGTAAAAATCTGTATCTTTATTTTGTCCGTATTGGCTTTGTAAATATCCAGTAAAATATTTTGATTCTGTTAAAGAAGTAGGGTTTACATTGCTGTTGTTTGGTTCTATCTCATAGTTACCAGTAATTTTACTAAGACTTAAATCAAATGGCTTATCTACACAAAAGGCATTATGTGAGTAGTTTTTCATTTTTAAAAGATATTTCCCACTATCTACTGGTACATTATATATCTTTTGAGATTCTTTTCTTGAATACTTATCAAATAATAGAGTTTTATTTTTATCATCTATTAAACTAAACTCTATTTCACAATTTTCTTTTTTAGCTGACTTTAGAGTAAATTTAAAATTTAAAGGTTTTTCTGTAGATAAAGTATATTTTATCTGTTGTTGTTGTGTTGTAAATACCTCTGCATTAGCAAATGATGATAAAGCAACAAGCGATAATATACTTCCGATTATTTGTTTCATGTTTATACCTTAGTAATAGTTTTATTTATCATAGCTATATATAGTTTAAAAATAAGATTTATTATTATATATTTAAAAATAAACTAGCAAGGGTTACCCTGCTAGTTTTGTTTTCTCTTTCTTTTTAAATGTTTGACTTCCATATTTTGATTTGATTTCATCCATTGATTTTTGTTTTGGGTTTCTTCCTTTCATCTCTCCATAGTACCACATCTTTTTTTTACTAGCCCATTTAAAATTTAACTCTTTTAGCTTATCTTTGATTTCTTTTGTATCTCCGCTTATCCATATCCAAGAACCTACAAGCTCTATAGTGATATTTTCATAATGTAATATTAGAGATATGATTTTTTCTAGTTCTAAATCTACTTTGCTTTC
>Ga0193962_1000186_pt1 | contig 27586 bp, 29 predicted proteins | sample FB_5_MG_FD_140335 | JGI IMG/M metagenome (GOLD analysis project Ga0193962, IMG submission 140335) | Microbial mat bacterial communities from the Broadkill River, Lewes, Delaware, United States - FB_5_MG | ecosystem: Environmental > Aquatic > Freshwater > River > Microbial mats | place: USA... | reverse complement strand
TCATTGAACGTAATTTCGATGAACGTACCGAAGAAGATAAAGAAGCCTTCTTGACGCAAACTTGGTGTAATGCTTGTCAGGCCGCTGATTTAGGTATGGTAGAGCCAAAAGAATATGAACTTAACGGTGTTATTATCGTTGAAGGTAAGTGCAAGAAGTGTGGAGAAGTGAGCTTGACCGAAGTTGCTGACGAAAGCACGGATGGTGAGTGGGAAGACGAGCGCTAGAATTGCTCACTTTGACGGATATTCTTAGCTAATTAATCAAGAATACACTGTGAAAATAGAAAAGCGCATCGTTTGAATAATTCATCGATGCGCTTTTTTGTGCCTGTTGCTAAAACTAGCAATCTCTAATAATGTACTTAAAGATCTCAACCACCTGTTCAGGAGTTTCACATACCGCTTGGGCTGCTGCATCAACCTCTTTAAGAGGGTGGGTAATCTTTGGATCGTGCATGACGATTAATGATTTATTCAATGCCGCTGCATAACCCGCATCGAATGCGGCATTCCATTGCTTGTATTGATCACCAAAGCGAACGACAACAATATCGGCATCACCGATCAGTTTCCGAGTGCGCAATGCATTGATCTTTGAGGCTTTGTGATCTTTCCAAAAGGCTTTATCTTCTGCGCCAAGAATCATTTCACCACAATCATCACTTGCCGCATGATCGGTATTTGGGCCAGAAAGTTCAATGTCTAGGCCCGCGTTATGAATGCCTTCAGCAATGGTTTCACGCCAATTTGAGTGAATTTCACCGGATAAATAGACTTTTAATTTCATAATGTTTTCTCTTCTTCTTTTTTCCAACGCGTATATAGCATCGTTGAAATGAATAATATTAGGGTTGTTAATGGCATTAATGTTCCCCAGATATCGGCGCCGGTGGTAAACATAAGCAAAATGGCCATCACGAAATAGATCATAGTGACATACGATAACCATGACGCTGTTTTATGACTACCACTTATTAAGCCTGGAATGAAAATTAATAAGGGAAGGCATTTGAATAACCACAGCACAATGGGGGCGGCTATGCTGGTGCCCTCAGTATGCTCTCCGCCACTGGCTAGGGTGCTGGCTAATAATACGATGATTAATCCTAGGTAGCTGCTTAATAAGATGATGCGGCTTACTAAAAGCTTATTCATAGATTCATTCCTGCTAGTAGCGCCAAGCTTAACGTAGCAATGCGTTTGCCTTGAGCTTGGCAAAGCGTTGATTCATGTTCAGATAGTGTGCGCTCACCTTCATTGCCTGCCCAGTGAGAAGCGCCATACGGCGTGCCTCCGGTTTCGGTATGCAATAGAGATGATTCGGTATAAGGAATGCCACAGAAAATCATACCGTGATGAATCAATGGTAACGCCATCGACATCAAGGTCGTTTCTTGGCCACCATGAAGACTTGAGGTGGCGGTGAAAACCCCAGCAGGTTTGTTAATCAGTTTGCCTGTAAGCCACAAGTTACTGGTGCTATCAATAAAGTATTTAAGCGGCGCGGCCATATTCCCAAAACGTGTAGGGCTGCCCATTATTAAGCCTGCACAATGTTTTAAATCATCTTCACTGCAATACATCGCACCGCTATCGGGAATGCTAGGTTCGCTGGCTTCGCAGTTGGCGGAGATTGCGGGCACGGTGCGAAGGCGAGCTTCGATCCCGGAAACTTTCTCGATGCCCTGAGCAATCGCCTGCGCCATTTTCGCTGTTGTACCGCCGCGGCTATAATAGAGGACTAATACATAAGGGATGGTAGCCATTACAATAAATCCAATACTTGTTCTGGAGGACGGCCAAGTTTAGCGTGATCTCCTTTAACGACGATCGGGCGTTCAATCAGTTTAGGAAACTCAACCATGGCTTTTATTAAAGCGGCATCGGTTAGTTCTTTATTGCTGAGTTGATTTTCTTTATAAGCTTCTTCGCCTTTGCGCAATAACTCGCGCGGTGTAATGCCTAGCTTGGCGATCAGGTCTGTTAACTCTTCAGCACTTGGAGTATCTTCAAGATACAAACGAACGCTCGGTTTCACGCCATTTTCTTCCAGTAACTGCAAAGTTTGACGTGATTTAGAACAACGCGGGTTGTGGTAGATAGTGACATCCATAATTGAATCGCTCATGCTTATGTTTAAAGGGCTGTAATTACAGTATTGTAGCGAAAAGATCGCTATCATTCATCGCTATCTGAAATTGATTTAGCAAGAATGGGCATTGTATTAAAACTAGGGGATTTTGCGTGTTAAAAGAGTGGTGGTTAATGATAAACCGTTTCTATGGTTTTCGGTTGATAATGCATGCAATCGAGCGTTTTACCAAGCTGTCTCATACAACTCGAGCAGCGGCATTAACGTATACCACGTTATTTGCATTAGTTCCTCTGATGACGGTTCTCTACTCTGTTTTATCTTTATTGCCTTCTTTGCAGCAAGGCAGTGGTGAAATTGAGCAGTTGTTAACAGATAACTTAATGCCTGCTTCTGGAGACGCCTTAATGGGGTATCTACAGCAGTTTTCTCAGCAAGCGCAGAAATTGACCGTCGTAGGGATTGTTTTATTAATGGTGACCGCTTTTATGATGCTGCAGGCCATCGAAAATGCGTTTAATCAAATATGGCAATTATCAAGTGGGCGTAAAGGCCTATCCAGTTTTTTATTATATTGGGCGATTCTAAGTTTAGGGCCGTTGATGCTTAGTGCTGGATTTGGGGTGAGTTCTTATGTGGCTTCCCTAGGGCTTTGGAAAGAAGATTGGGTGCCGACGTCGGGGACCATTGCACTGGCTTTTATTATTCCTTATTTCTTTAGCTTTCTAGCATTCACACTTATTTATTGGGCCGTGCCTAACTGCAATGTGTTATTAAAACATGCTGCAATGGGAGGGGCGTTAGCCAGTTTATTATTCGAAATAGGCAAAGAAGTATTTTCGGCAGCCACAACGTTTTTTCCATCTTACCAACTTATCTACGGGGCTTTTGCGGCGGTGCCTCTGTTTTTACTTTGGATATACGTATCTTGGGTCGTCATCTTATTTTCGGCAGAGGTTGTTTATTTGTTAGGGCTTGAAGCTGAAGGCGCAGGGGTTGTCGAACTTACTGAGCATTCTGAGCAAGAGCAGTTATTATTAGGACTGCAAATTTTAGCTCAATTACAGCATAAGCAAATAAAAGGGGAAGGGCAGACATTTAAAATGCTGCAAGACAAATTTCAATTGACGAATAAATTCTCTTTGCGCCAAGCCTTGCAGTTATTAATTAATAAAAAATTGGTGCTAGGAAAAACGATCAAGCGTAAACGTCGACATGATGATCTTGTGGAATATTTTTTAATAAGAGATTTAAGTCAGTACAATTTATTTCAATATTTAGAAAATCACACGGTTCAGCACTGGCAAAATATGGAGCCTGTTGATTTTGATAAACGTTATGATCGGCTTAAGCAAGATGATTTATTACAAGAGCTGAGTAATAAATATCAATTGTTTGAGAAAGAGTTAAATACTCCATTAGAAGAATTTTTCAGAGCAAAAAATGAGAATAAACCCAATTAAATTATGCCTTCTCGCTATGAGTGTATTGATGCTTGCAGGGTGTAAGCCGATGAGCGAAGCATCTTGGTATCGTCAGTTATTTGGCCAAGGGACTGCGCTGGTTGACGGTGGCTTTACCCCTAGTGATCATTGGCAAGGGCAATGGCGTATTGTGAATATTTGGGCGGAATGGTGCAAGCCTTGCTGGCAAGAAATTCCAGAGCTGAATGAATTTAATGCCTCTCATTCTAATAGTAATATTAAGCTTCTAGGTTATAACTTTGATGAACTTACTCTTGAGGAATTGCAATCGCTAAAAGCTAAGATGAGCATTGAATTTCCTGTGTTACGTTCTTGGCCAAAAGAGTGGTTGATTCCTGATGTTAAGGGGTTGCCAGCAACGGTGATTATTGCGCCAGATAATACGTCAATTAAATTGCTTTGGGGGCCGCAGACCGTTGCGAAATTGACAAGAGAGATAGACGCTGCAAAAGCTCAGTACAATGAACAGAACCCAAAATAGTGAAAAACTCTCTGCCTTATCGTGTTTGTTCTCTGTGGAATATTACATGCCAAATTGCTTAGAAAAAGCGCTAGGTGCAGTGTATAAAACGTATTGATTTAACCCTGCCTGTAATATGAAAAAACAACCTTAAAAACCGAAAACTTTATCTCAAGTTTCTGCTGATCTGCTTTAAACTGTTAGTACCTCTATTAAACATAACCAGTTAATCCGTGCTTTTTATGTATTTCTAATGCGTATTTAATATTAGGAGAGAGATTATGGTGAATTTATTTGATGCGTTTGCTGAGTTTTTAGCCGGTCATCCTGATCTTTCTTATGCTGAAAAAAATAATATTTCTCTTTGTTTAAAAAATTTATTGGATGCCGATCCAGAAAAAGAAATGATGCGGCGAGCGCTGGAGCATTATGCCAATGTCTATAATTGGCCCTATAGAGCCCAGTCTGCTGAGGGGAAGATGGTCTTGGGTATGAAGGCCGCGGAAGCGGTTTTTTTAGCGCGAGATGCACTAGCATTAGGAGATGTCGCGCTGAAGTCTTGTTTGCTATCCATGTATGACGATAAAAATAGGCTTGCTGAAAATCGCTTAGATCGCGGCTATTCAGATAAGCCGTCTTTCGATCGATGCGGTGATATTGAAACAAACGGAAAATTTCAAGAAAATAAAAGCAATAGAAAAACAGTTATTAACGCTTCCTTGAGAATATGTAACTGAATACGTTTTTACTGGTGATTAACAAACCAGTATTTTTGCCAAAAGTTCATGACTTTTTCAGGGTATTTTGTGCGGCCTAAGCTGCCATTGTAGCGGGCGAGGGCGCGTATCCAATCGCCTTTTTCTCTATCGAGATAATGTTTTAAAATTGTACAGCCATAGCGTAGATTCGTGCTGGCATTAATCAGATTGTCATCTGTTCGCCCTAACTCTTTTTTCCAAAATGGCATCACTTGCATTAAGCCTTGGGCACCAACGTATGAAACCGCATAGGGGTTAAAGGCACTCTCAACATGAATGACCGAAATAACTAACTCGGGAGAAATTTTTGCGCGAGTCGCTTCTTTGTGAACCATACGCAGTAGTTGCAAGCGCTTCTGAGGATTTTTCACATAACGCTTTAATCGAGCCGACATATCGACCAGCCAAACCTGAGCATCAAATTCATCATCAAAACTGTCTGCATCGGCCACTGCGTTGGCTAAAGCACGCTTAAGCTCTTGATCAACAACGGAGTTAGCATAACTTCCTGTCATGCCAACCATCATTGCCAATATGACGAGCAGGCTTGGTAACCACCTGCTCGTGCATAGATAAGCCATTATGCTTGAATGGCATCTTTTAAGAAGGCGACGATGTCATCAACCGCAATTTCTTGCTTATCGGTTTCGCGGCGATTCTTATATTCGATGGTTCCCGCTTCAAGGCCACGATCACTAATAACAATGCGATGTGGAATGCCCATTAACTCCATATCAGCAAACTTAACGCCGGGGCTGGTTTTCTTATCTCTATCGTCAAAGAAAACATCAATGCCTAAGCGTGTCAGTTCGTTATAAAGTGCTTCCGATTTTTCACGAACGGCCTCCGATTTATGAGCGCCCATAGGCACAATACCTAAGGTGAAAGGCGCAATTGCATCCGGCCAGATAATGCCATTTTCATCATTATTTTGTTCTATCGCCGCCGCAACGACACGGCTAATGCCAATACCATAGCAACCCATTGTCATGGTTTTATCTTTGCCATTTTGGTCCAATACCGAGGCTTTCAACGCTTCAGAATACTTGGTACCTAGTTGGAAGATATGACCTACTTCGATGCCGCGTTTGATTTCGAGATTACCTTCGCCACAAGGGCTTGGATCACCCGCAACCACATTGCGTAGATCTGCAATTTGTGTGGCCGTTACATCACGATCCCAGTTCACACCCATAGAATGCTTATCGTCTTCGTTAGCGCCACAAATAAAGTCAGCACAATGTGCTGCAGTGCGATCAACGATGACATCGATGCCTTTATCAACTAAACCGATAGGGCCAAGTGAACCAGAGCCAGCACCAATAACATCACGAATTTGTGCATCACTGGCAAAAACAAGAGGTTCGGCTACTTGAGCTAGTTTCTCTGCCTTAATTTCATTGAGCTCGTGGTCACCACGCACAATCAGTGCGACTAACGGTGCAGGTTCTTCTGCTTTAATTTGCGCGTCAGTTTGGGCACCTAAAACAATCAACGTTTTAATGACTGTTTTAGCATCAACTTTTAATAAATCGCAAACATCGTCAATGCTGTGTGTATCAGGTGTATCAATATTGCTCAATTCAATGCTAGGTGCTGGGCGTTCACCTACTGGCGCTAACGCTTCTGCAAGCTCAACATTGGCTGCGTAATCAGAGCTATCAGAGAAGGCAATATCATCTTCACCGGATTCTGCTAATACATGAAATTCGTGGGATTTAGCACCACCAATCGAGCCCGTATCGGCATCTACAGGGCGGAAATCTAGGCCAAAACGACTAAAAATGCTGCTATAGGCACTGTGCATTTTGTCATACGTTTCGTCTAAGCTGGCTTGGTCAGCATGAAAAGAATAGGCATCTTTCATAATGAATTCACGCGAACGCATAACACCAAAGCGTGGGCGAGTTTCGTCACGGAATTTAGTTTGTACTTGATAAAAGGTGATAGGCAGCTGTTTGTAGCTGGATAATTCATTGCGTGCTAAATCGGTAATGACCTCTTCATGTGTTGGCCCAACACAGAAATCACGACCATGGCGGTCTTTCACTCGCAACAACTCACCACCATATTGGAACCAACGGCCAGTTTCTTGCCATAATTCCGCTGGCTGTACCGCGGGCATTAATACTTCAAGGCCATCAGCCTTGCTCATCTCTTCACGCACAATTCCTTCTACTTTGCGCAAAGTACGTAAACCCAATGGTAGCCAGGTGTATAGGCCTGACGCGAGTTTACGAATCATGCCTGCTCGTAGCATCAGCTGGTGGCTGACTACGACGGCATCGGTAGGGGTTTCTTTTACCGTAGCGATTAAAAATTGTGTTGCGCGCATAGTTAAGGCTCTTGATTCATAGAGAATTAGGAAGGAAATCTAATGGCAGAATTCTAATGCTTTTTACCCTGTCTAGCAATCTACAACGCCTGATATTACGGCCTTTGACTGTGTTAAATAGAGGATGCGACGCTATGCCGCAGCACATTGGTGAGTCTCTTTTGTTATAGTGCTGATCTTATAATGTCAAAATTAGTGTCGAAATAGTGCTGAAAAGTTTAGATCAAAGAGGGATCAGATTATCTACTTCACTTATTCATAGTGAGGTTGTATCGGCTAAATCAGTCAAATCAAATATTGAAAAAGACGGTTATCAATTTTAAATAATGAATAAACAATTTTATTTAGCGTTATGGCGCTGGCACTTTTTTGCGGGTCTTTACGTTGTGCCCTTTATTCTCATGCTATCCATTACTGGCTTAATCATGCTTGCGAGTCCTTGGACGGATGCTTGGCAGTATGGTGACGAGTTAACGCTGGTGGATGTTGATGCGACTAATGGATCTTTCAAGCTCTCTGCAGATGATCAGCTCAATGCAGTCAACGCGACGTACCCTCATTTAATCGCTGCGCAATACATTCCTCCCATTGCCGCGGATCAAAGCAGTATTTTTAAAATGCGCGGTAAAGATTTTGCTACTTTATTGGTATTTGTTAACCCTTATAACGGTGAAATTTTAGGTGATTTTAACAGTGCAGACCGTTGGTACAGCATTGCAGATAACCTTCATGGTAGCTTGATGATCGGGAAGGCGGGGGATGCTTTGATTGAATTATCTGCGGGTTTAATGATATTTCTTTTAGTCAGTGGTCTGTATCTTCATTGGCCAAGTACGCGTTCTGGGATGACGTCCATGCTGCTGCCTCCATTTATGTCTCAGTTACTACGCCCCTCGTTTTTATTACCGAAAAACTTATCCGTATTATTGTATAAAAAATGGGGGGCTGGCCATAAACATCGTTCTGTTTGGAAAGACCTTCATTCATCTCTTGGTTTTTATTTGTCATTGTTTATTCTATTTTTTGCCTTAACTGGAATGGCTTGGACCGGAATCTGGGGGCAGCAATTAGTGCAACCTTTTAGCAGTTTTCCGGTAGAGAAAAGAGCCAGTAACTGGCGCTCTGATATTACCCACGGTCAGTTAAATGATGGCGAGCTGAATGAAATTCCTTGGAATTTAGAACAAGTTCCTATGCCACAATCAACCCTGCCAACGTATTTTAAGGATGAACAAGAGGTGCAAGAAATATCCGCATCTCAGGCTCGTATCGCCGTGCCCATCTCTTTAGACAATATCGTGAAGCAGGGCTTAACCCTAGGTTTTCAGTTGTCGGAAGATAATCGTTTTCGTATTGCCTTGCCGTTAAAGCCAGAAGGGGTTTATACCCTAATGTCGATTGCCAGCAGTCGTGATGTGCTCAATCCTATGAATGATCGGACCGTGCATATCGATCAATACCGCGCTGACGTATTAGCGGATATTGGCTGGCAGAATTATAATATTGTTGCTAAAGCGATGGCTTTGGGTATTCCGTTGCATAAAGGAACGCTGGGATTATGGAATGTTTTACTCGCGGCACTGGTCTGTTTATTACTTATTGTATTAGCGATCAGTGGTTTTATTTTATGGTGGTCTCGCAAGCCAAGCGGTGTCTTTGCCGCCCCTAAACTTGGCTCGTTAAGAAAAATAAGCCGATCTGCAAAAACATTAATCGTGATGAGTGTATTGCTTGCGATCTGTTTTCCTGTATTAGGCATTGCGATGGCTATTTTTGCCATAGTCGAGTTCAGACTTCGCTCTATTAAGTAGCTGCGTTTCTATCGTTATTCGCCTAAAATAAGCAAAAATTTCGCTTATTTTAGGGTTTCAACTTGTCCCATTCGACGTTACAGCAGCTTCAGGCCGGGCAGTTAACTTCTGCATATCGACTATCTCAGCAGCAAGAATTGATTGTTCGCTTACAGATAGATGCAGGCTTAACAGAACTGCCAAAAGAGATATTTGATTTAGCAGATTGCTTAGAAATATTGGATTTATCCAATAATCAACTCACTGATTTACCGGATGAACTTGAAACTCTGGTGAATATGCGGATTCTATTTTTATCGAATAATCATTTTGAGCACATTCCCGCAGTCTTAGCACGTTGCCCTAAGCTTGAAATGATCAGTTTTAAATCAAATCGTCTTGCCGCTGTCGATGACGATGTTTTACCCATCAATACACGCTGGTTAATATTGACGGATAATGGCATTAAACGACTACCTGATTCGATGGGGAAATTGCATCGCTTACAGAAGCTCGCGCTGGCTGGAAATAATTTACAAACATTGCCCGCGAGTATGGCCGCGTGCAAAAATCTTGAGTTAATTCGACTGTCGGCGAATAAATTAACGTCAATGCCTGATTGGTTATTTCAATTGCCCAAGCTTGCGTGGTTGGCTTTTTCTGGCAATGAATTCAATCGTCGTGCGACTAATTCTAGCCACAGTCTCTCTGTGGTTGATGTGCCTCTTGTAGATATCAAATTATCAGAATTGCTAGGGGAAGGTGCTTCAGGGCTGATTTACCGAGGGGATTGGTTGAGACAGCCCCCTAGCCTAAGCGGTACGGATAACCACATTGCGGTGAAAATATTCAAAGGCGACGTAACAAGTGATGGCTATCCGCAAGATGAATTGGACTGTTGTCTTCAAGCAGGGGAACAAGAAAATCTGATTAAGGTGATTGCTCAGTTAGACCAAAGTGATGGCGCAAAAACATTAGGCTTAGTGATGGAATTAATTCCTAATACTTTTTATAACTTAGGCTTACCACCATCGTTAACAACGTGCACTCGAGATACCTTCATTAAAAATACTATTTTTGATGGCCAGACCATTGCAAAAATTGCACAGCAAATGGCAAATGCTATGGCGCATTTGCATCGACAAGGTGTGAGCCATGGTGACGTATATGCTCACAATACAATGATTAATGATCAGGCGGATATGTTGTTTGGTGATTTTGGCGCTGCGACAAACTTGCTTTCTTTGCCGATATCACAGCGTGAAGCAATGGAACGTATTGAGGTGCGTGCCTTTGGTTGCTTATTGGAGGATTTATTATTACTTGGCTGTGGCAAGATAAATAATAATGACGAAATACTCTCCGTATTAGTTGCTTTAAAAGACCGCTGTATGCAGGCGGATTCAAATGAGCGCCCGCGCTTTATCGATATTCAAGCTGCACTATAAATACAAGAAATTGAAAGCCGTATTCATTATGTCTTTAATGTGCATTTTGAAAAATTTTATTGTGAAACAAAGACCATAAAGTTGTGATACTTCTGTGAGGATTTATCACAGCCAGCTCCGTATCTTATTAAAGGTAATTCTAATAAGCCTTATATAAAGATTGGAGATAATCATGAATACACTTTCTCGCATTGCCCTTTGTTCAGCAATCACCACATCCCTGATCGCGTGTGGGGGTAACGACAAAAATAATAACGCGACGGATAGTGAAGATAACCTTTCACAATTCACCATAACACCTACAAATTTGCAGGCATTAGGTGCTGATTACGATTACGAGGGCTGGATTATTGTTGATGGTTCTCCTGTTTCTACGGGAACTTTTGATATTGAAAATAATCAAACAGTACCAGCAAGCTTCAATCTTGATGGCGATATGGCAGAACGTGCCACTACTTTTATAGTAACCATTGAACCCGAAGTGGGTGATGTTCCTGCACCTTCAGCCGTCCATATTATTGCTGGTGATTTAATCAATGGGCGTACAACAGCCATAACAAATCATGAATCAGCATTAGCAACAGATTTCTCTGGTATTGAAGGGCGTTTTATTCTGGCAACCCCCACGAATGGCAACGCAACACCGACTCAAGGTATATGGTATTTAGATAATTCAGGCGGTATGGCCGTAGCGGGGCTGACTTTACCAACACTGCCTGCAGGCTGGCAGTATGAAGGCTGGGTTGTTGATGATGGACCTATTTCAACAGGAACCTTCACCAATGTTGCCATGGCTGATAGCGATGGCGCAGGCGCGGCGGCTGGGCCTAGCCCAGGTCCTGATTTCCCAGGGCAAGATTTCATTACACCCGCCCTTGATTTAGTCGGTAAAACGGCGGTTATTTCAGTAGAGCCTAATCCTGATAACTCTTCGGCGCCTTTTAGTTTGAAACCGTTAGTGACCGTAATTGAACAACCAAGTGGCCCACAAGAGATGACGGATAACGTTGCTATGACGTTACCCTCTGCGTTAATCGTTATTCAATAAGTACGCATGACCTAAGTAATTTATTTTGAATTATTAGGTCATAAACAAGAGTGAAATATGGAAAATAATGCAGCAATATTAAATGATAAACGCATTCTGATCATAGAAGATGATCAAGATATTGCTCAATTGTTGTTGCTGCATTTAAGTGACATCTATCGAACCGTACAGGTCATTCATAATGGCAAGGCCGGTTTTGAAGCTGGCTTAAATCAAGCCTGGGATGTCATTTTATTAGATCTTCGATTACCCGATATGGACGGTTTAGAAATTTGTAAACAGCTGCGCAGTCATCATATTTTGACGCCTATACTGATGCTTACCAGTAAGTCCACTGAATTAGATCAGGTATTAGGGTTTGAAATAGGCGCGGATGATTATGTTACGAAACCATTTCGTCTGCTGGAATTGAGTGCTCGTATTAAAGCATTATTGCGACGAAATACCATCAATGAAAAAAACAGTGTTCCTGAAACTGAGCAGCATCGTATTCGCTACGGCAAACTCGATTTGGATATTGATAAGCGAAAAGTAACGATTGCAGGCATTAAAATTGAATTAACCAGTCGTGAATTTGAACTGCTATTTCATTTTGCCAAATCACCTGGCCGAGTCTATTCACGCATGGAATTATTAGATTCTGTATGGGGAGTCTCGCATCAAGGTTATGAACATACCGTTAATTCCCATATCAATCGCTTGAGAAATAAATTGTCCTCAGTATTAGATGACAAACATTGTATCGAGACAGTTTGGGGTGTGGGTTATAAACTCAGTGAAGATTTATAATATGAAATCAATTTTAGGTTTATCAAAACGTTTGTATGTACGCTTGTCGCTAGCGTTTTTAATTCTTTTGTTATTTCAAAGTCTTGTTTTGTCTTATGTTTGGCAGTACGGAAACAAAGCCTACTCTCAAGAAATAACTCAGAAATTAAATGAAAGTATTGCAATGTATATCACTCAACAGCAGCAGCTCATTTCAAAAGGGGTTGTAAATGTCTCTGAGCTTGAATTGTTGGCTAATCGAGCTATGGTCATTAATCCCTCTGTTGAGGTATATCTATTATCAAAAACAGGCGTGGTGATTTCTAATCAGGATGATGTTGAACTAGAGCATCAAGCAATTGATTTAGCGGCTATTAATGAATTCTTATCGCCGACTCGGACACTGCCTATTTTAGCTCAAGATCCAAAAGTAAAAAACGAATTAAAGCCATTTTCAGTATCACCTATTATGGAGGCAGGAGCGTTAGCGGGTTATCTTTATGTGGTATTGGGTGGGGCCGTAGAGCAAGGTATTATTGATTCAATCAAAAGCAGTAATATTCTTAGTTTAGGTATTGCAGCTTTATTTGGCAGTATTTTATTAACGATTATTTTTTCTGTCATTATTTTTTACTTTATGACTCATCGATTGCGTAAATTATCAGTGCAGGTTAAGAATTTTCAACTGACTAATTTTGAAGATTTCTCAAGCATAATAAAGCATAAGAAGCCTTCTTATTTTGGTCATCAGGATGAAATAGACCAACTCTCTTTCAGTGTATTAGCCATGGTTCAGCACATGAAGGAGCAGTTCGAAAAAATTAAAGACGTCGATCAGCAGCGCAGAGAATTTATTGCGAATATCTCACATGATTTAAAAACACCACTCGCGACGATTCAAGGGTATGTTGAAACCATTATAATCAAAGAAGAGCAGAAGCCTTTAACTACAGAAAAAAGAAAAGAATATTTAGTCATTGCGTTAAAGCAGAGTAATAAATTATCCGGCTTAATTGATCAATTATTTGAACTTGCAAAACTTGAATCGGGCAGTATGACACCGTCACTAGAAGTTTTCTCTTTAAAAGAATTACTTCATGACAGTTTGCAAGATGCCCGCTGGAGCGCTCAGGGTAAAAATATCAGTTTTAAAATGGATATTGACGATCAAGATTATAAAGTAAAAGCTGATATTGCTTTGATTCAACGGGTTGTACAAAATTTATTAGATAATGCAATCAAATACAGTCCAGAAAATAGCATAATACGTTTGCATATAAATAACCTTGATGACAAAACCAGTTTGCATGTTATTGACGAAGGTAAAGGCATATTGGCCGAAGACATTCCGTATTTATTTGAGCGATATTACCGCTGTCAGCAGCAGAGGCATTCTTCAAAATTGGGCTCTGGATTAGGGTTGGCAATCGTGAAGAAAATATGTGATTTGCACAAATCATCCATTTCAGTATCAAGCCAATTAGGAAAAGGCAGTGAGTTTAAATTTGCACTTACTCGTGTTTGGGCTTGATCTAAAGGAATAAGTAAAGCACGCTATCGGCTCATAATATTACGTGGCGAGAGGTGTTAGCATGAAGCAAGGGATCATGGGCTATCATAAAGACGAAGAGAATCATTGGGTCGCGGAGCTTGTCTGCGGCCATTTTCAACACGTTCGCCATGACCCACCTTGGACCAGTCGCCCTTGGGTTATCACTGTTGAAGGTCGTAAGACTATGTTAGGTTTTGAATTACAATGTAATAAGTGTGATCAAGGACTCGCGGCGGATACGCCTGCACTTAAATAAAGCTTAAGCGTATCTTATTTAGTCTATTTAAAGAGCGATTAACGCTTGATAACGGCCATTGTTAAGCGAGAAATACAGCTTAATTTCCCTTGCTCATCAGAAATACGAATTTCCCATACTTGAGATGTGCGGCCTTTATGAATGATTTTTGCAATGCCTGTAACCTCTCCGGTACGCACTCCGCGTAAGTGGTTGGCATTAATTTCTTGGCCAACACAATACTCTTGAGACAAATCGATGCAGCAATTTGCGGCCATGCTGCCTAAAGTTTCGGCGAGCAGTACGTTCGCGCCGCCGTGAATAAGGCCAATGGGCTGAAACGTACGTTCATCAGCAGGCATGGTACCCGTCATATAATCATCCCCGATTTCGGTAATCTTGATGCCGAGGTTACTGCAGGCCGTATTTTCCATTTGCAGATTTAATGCTTCAATGCTTGGGCTATTTAACCAAATATTGCTCATAGACATGCTCGCTTAAAAATAAAAATTTATATTATCACTAAGCATGTCTAGAGATACAATTAATAGGATGAATAGCTCATTATGAAAAATAGTTAGTCTAAAAAATAATTAATTTGAGCATCGCGCTGTATAGAAAATAGACGGATGCTTCCTTTTATTTATTCAATCGTTGATAAAAATTGTTGATAGACCTTGGCACTTTCACTCGGTATTTCAACCATGGGTAAGTGCCCAACGTCTTCAAATATATGTACGGTAGCATTTGGAATCGCTTGTTTAAAAGCGGCGACTGCCGATACATCTAAAACGCGATCTTCTTTACCCCACATAATCATGGTTGGAATGTTGTGCTCATTCATACTTGATTGCAGCACTTGCTGAAAACCTGTTTTTTCAAATTGAGCTTTTGTTGCCACCATATCTGCAAATATTTTTTGGTTGATATCAACGCGCGCAACGGTTTTACGAACAAAGGCTGGGTGCAATGGCCAAGGAAGCATCGGCGGCTGAGACATGGTGAAATCCATGCGGTAATCAAAACTATCGGCATCTGTGGCGATTAACGGATTCTTACCTTCTGCAAGTGCTTGGTAGTATTCGCTGGGCGTTTCACCATCAATCCCTGCGGCATCGATTAGGTTTAAACTTTTCACTCTATCAGGGTAATTAACGCTATAAATTGCACTGATAGCGCCTCCCATAGAGTTGCCAGCAATGTGAAATTCTTTAATGCCTAAGTTAGTAAGTAATGCATCTAAGCGCTCGGCTTGTTTAACTAAGCCATAATCGGTGGTTAATCGTTTTTCAGAATCTCCATGACCGGCTAAATCCACGGCAATAACATGGTATTTCTCATCGATGGCACTTGTGAAGCGAATCCAATTATCTTTATTAGCAGAAAACCCATGTACTAATACGATACTTTCAGCATTCTTTTGCTTGCCCATGCGTTCCATGTAGGTGAGGGTGACATCATTGGCACTGGCTGTTTTAACTTCTAAGCCGGCACTGTCGCGGGCTAAGCCAATAACACTATCAAAAAGACTGTCTTGTTGGTTAGCGGTGCAACCGGTGAACAGTAGGCTGCTACCGATGAGTGTTACTGAGGCATAGTATTGGAGTTTTTTTATCATTGTAATTCTCTGTTTCTGTATTAATCAGTGTATGAAAATGTGTTCAACGCTGTCGAAAGACTCATAACCGCATTGATGGCAGGCATAATAGATTCTTCATCCAACAATTTATTGGGTTGATAGGCTAAGAGGATGCCATTACTAATTTCAATGTGAAGGTGCGGATGCGCCAAAAGCCAAGTTGATAGATTATTTTCTCGCCCTGAGCGTTCTATGTGGTGTTGTAAAAAGTCTTCTAATAGAGATTGCTGATTGCTGTGTAAGTGATATTTTTGAAACGCATAATGTGGATTTGCTGCGGATAATTTTTGCATATGGCGTAGGCGTGTAAGATGATTATTATCAATGGGGGATTGCAGGGCATTGATAGGGTTACGGCCATTTATTGATGGTTGGGCTGCCATCGGGCTGAACGTTGCCTGTAAGGTTTGAAAGCGTGGTTCCAAATTCAGATACGATAAAATAATGCTGCTATTATGAATGCCGCTGGGTTCAATTGCGCGACAATCGAAGAATGTTATGTTGGCTGCATTGAGTACATGACGAAAAATAACATTTTGACTGTAGTTGAGTAGGCCGAAGTTTGCTTCTTTTAAGCGATCATTAAAATCGAGATACTCCTGATAGTCCCAATGCTGTTGGTTGGCAATGTCACGGACCTTGCCACTGCGACTGTTTTTACTCAGCAGCACCAATAAAACGGCGATAAGGGTAATAACGCTAAGAATAATAAAGGCGAATAACAGCTGCAATTGATGCCCCTTAACCTGTAAACTGATAAAAGAATGAATACAAAAAAAGAGTCTATCATGGCTAAAACTTCAGCTCGAAATAAAAAATCTATTAATAAGAAAAATGCACCGTTATTGATGCAAGAGCCTTTACTTCCAGATAATTCACCTTCGATTCTTGCTGAAGAAATCATCAGCCACGATGGCCAGCATAAAATCGGCATAATGACGCTGAATTCAGCTAAAACAATGAATGCCGTTGACCTGGAAATGGTCAACTTAATTGATGATGTCTTAGCTGTGTGGCAAGAAGATGATGATATTGTCGCCGTAGTCATGCAAGGGGCTGGTGATAAGGCCTTTTGTGCGGGTGGTGATATTCGCAAATTGTATAACAGCATGAACGCTTCCGGGGACGATCATCTACGTTATGCCGATGCTTTTTTTACCGCCGAATACAGCAAAAATTATCGAGTTCACCTTTTTGGTAAACCAATTATTGCTTGGGGAAAAGGGTTTGTGATGGGCGGAGGCTTAGGGTTATTCATCGGTGCTAGTCATAAAGTAGGCACTGAAACCCTGAAGCTTGCGTGGCCTGAAATTAACATCGGCTTATTTCCTGATGTCGCAGGCAGTTATTATCTTAGTCGTTTACCTTTTCCTTTAGGTCATTGGATGGGATTAACCGGAAGCCAGATGAACGCGGTTGATTGCAAGCAAGCGGGATTGATTGATTATTGCCTAGGAAATGATGAGCTTCCCGAGTTGATTGAACAACTGCGCCACCAGCCTTGGCAGGCGAATAAAGCGATGAACAATCAGTATGTTCGAGAATTATTAACGTCATTTGAAAAACACTCGGATGCTGTATTTCCTTGCTCGAATTATGACGATAATAAAGACGATATAGAAAGAATATTCGCGGCGGCTAACCCCGCGAATGAAGTGATTGTAAATCCTCTCAATGCTTACGATGTTATGGCTCAGAATAAGCAATTATTAGCCAATTTTGTGAATCAGTTTGGGCTGATCGATTCTGATAATGCGTGGTTTAATCAGGGGCGAGATAATCTTTATGGTGGTTGTCCTGCAACGGCGCATCTTATTATGCAGCAGTTAGTTTTAGGTCGAAATATGACCTTAAAAGACGTTGTGCAGTGGGAATTAATCGTCGCTTTGCAATCAGTGCGTCACCCTGATTTTGCTGAAGGTGTGCGCGCAAGGGTGATTGATAAAGATCACCAACCCAAATGGCAGCATCGCTCGGTTGAAGAGGTACCTGTTGATTGGATTGAGGGGCTGTTGGTCTCGTTATGGGCGGAAGATGAGCATCCTTTTAAGTCGCTCTAATAAAGTCTAAGTCGCTCTAAATTCAAAAACATCATGGGCGATTTGGATTTCCATACTGAGGTTGTTAAATTCACTTTCGACGTTCGAACTATGCCATCCCATGCGTTCTAACGAGCTGGTATCTTCCCAAGGAACAAAGTCTTCTGCGCGGCATACATGATTGTTGGCAATGCTAACAATGTCGCACAAATCAACCTTGTTCACATAGCGGCCTGCATCGAGATAATTTTGTGGTACATCTGCGATAGACCTTGGGAATTGCCAGTGCGTTAAGATATTTTCACCCAGCATTGGGTGGATTTCATCAATCGTTTTATTGAGGTCTTCTAATGTATAGCTGCGTTTTTGATCGCTCATAGCGATAATGGGGAGTGCCCCTATTTTATGTAAAAGTCCTGCTAAAAATGCTTCCTCTGGTACTAACTTGACTTTACTTGCAAGTACATAACAATGGCAAGCAACATTCAAGCTATGCAGCCAGATTTCACGCATTTTGCTTTCAGAAGAGGCATTTTTACTATTAAAAAGTTGGCGTGTTGAATAGCTAATGGCAACTTTTGCGCAGTAATTCATGCCTAATAAGCTGATAGCTTTACTTAAATCAGCCACTTTGACTTCGCGTCTTACTAAGGGGCTATTGGCGATGCGAAGCAGTTGTGCTGTTGTCGCAGGGTCTTGTTCGATAATACGCGCTAAAGCAATGGTATCTAAGTTGGGGTCGAGCTCGCATTTTCGGATGCGCAGCGCGATTTCGGGAAGGGTCGGTAGAATTAGGCTGTTATTTTCAACCGCACGCATAATATCTTCTGCTAGTGATTTCATTGCTTAACCTCCCAAAGCCCCTTGAGTTTCTTGTATTTCTTCATTAACGGCTTCCATGTCGGTAATTAAGGTTGTTGGATCTAAACCTAGGCGCTCAAAAGACGGTATGGTGGTCCAGTCTAGCTTTGTATAAGGATGGTCTGTGCCTATGTAGCTCTGCAGTGTTGCTACTTGCACAATGTCAGCGTAATCAACTTTCGCAATGTCGCGCTGAAAGAGTAAATAATTCTTAGGTACGGCGACCAGCTCCTGCGGAAAATCCCACATTTTTAAAATATAGCTACCTAGAGATGGGTGTAATACATTGAGAACTTTGCCTAAGGCAAATGAGTCATTCAGTAAGCTTTCATTCTCTTCGGCAAATGACAGAATAGGAAGTTTACCAATTTGATGAACCAACCCTGCAAGCAAGGCTTGATCTGGCTGTAAGGTGGTAAAGTGACGCGCAAGCACTTGGCAAATAGCGGCTATTTCTATGCTTTTAGACCAACATGCTCGCATATGATTATCAACAACATCGCTGGTTGCTTGAAACATTTGCTCCATGGCTAGGCCCATTGCAAGGTTGCTGGTGAGGTCGATACCCAGACGAGAAACGGCTGTGGTTAAGTCTGATACCAGTACCGACGCTCGAATAAGAGGGCTATTAGCGACTTTAATCATGCGCGCACTCAAGGCCGCATCGCGGCTCAGTACGGTGGTTAAATCCGTAATGGATGAGGTAACATCTTCTGCTACCTCACGCACTTGTAAAGCCACTTCAGGTAAGGTTGGTAATACGAGCTCATCCTTTTCAAGGGCTTGAATAATATCTTGTTTTATCTGTTTGACGAGGGGGGTTGTCATCAGTTTTTTGAACCTTTCTATGCATCCTTTTTATCAGTATAGGGCAGGTTCTGTAAGGTGAGAGGAAATTCTTGTGAATCCGTTAAATACAAGCACGAGTCTGGGTTTTCACCATTAAGTACGGCCAGTATTTCACCGTTTCTTTGCAATAGGATTTCTCCTTGAATTTTACCTTCTTTATCGAAGATTTGACCATTGTTTGCTATTGGGGCGGTCTCTAAAGAAGTCGCGCTATAATGGTAGAGTGCTTTTTTTGCTTTTCCTAAATATTGTAATCGAGCAATGATTTCTTGCCCGGTATAGCAACCTTTATTGAAGCTAATGCCCTCTAGTCTGTGCCAGTTAATGTGTTGTGGAATCCATTGTTCATGTTGGTCATTATCGACAAAATAAATTCCCTCTTTGATATTGTCGAGTTGCCATTCAAGTGTTGGTACAAGGGTTATGGCATTATCGTCTAAAGCATCTGTTTGCGATTCTTCAGCAGGAATAATCACGATTTGGCGATGATCTGAAATAATAAAGCAATGGCCTTGTTTGATTTGAGTTTCTGGTATTGTTTGCCATTGCCCCATTACCAAATGACTTTGCCTACAATTTTCTATTGTCGCTTTAAAGAAGACTTTATATTTTTGCAGGTGTTTGTCCAAAATTTCAGCACTTTTGCTTGGCAGGACCAACCAATAAACTTCGCCATCAAAACTCATGTGAAAGTTTGCTACGACACGGCCTTTTGCACTGCAGCAAGCACCGTAATGGCTACCGCCTTTATTTACGTCGTTTAAGTTGCAGGTTAATTGGCCTTGTAAAAAACGCTCGGCATCGGGGCCATAAATTTTTAAGGCGCTAAATTGATTTAACCAGCAAGTTTTAACGTTATCTGCTGTTGCTTGGTTGGCATTCGTCGTCGCTGACGATGCCGTATTAGGTTGGTAATCACCCCAAATATCGTAATCACCAAGTTGTTCGAGTATGCTGCGTGAAACCATTTTTTTGTCCTAATATTGCTTTAATGCAAGTAAATTTCATTTTACTCGATAAATCCTTACTGTGTCTTGTGCTTGGGCTTATGTATAATGCGTCAATCAAATTTTGGGAGAGTAAACGTGAGTGAGAATCTCGAGCATAAGCGCGTGATGTGGCACTGCCGCCGTGGAATGTTAGAACTGGATGTTTTGTTATTACCTTACGGTCGCGACGCTTATTTAACGTTAAGCCCTGAAGATCAGGCTAAATTTGTTGATTTGATTGCGTGTGAAGATCCAGATTTATTTTCTTGGTTTATGCAGCACAGTATTGCAGAAGACCCGAACCATGCTTATATGGTCGATAAAATTTTGAAGGCTGGATTAATTAAAATCTAAACCGCTTTTGGGGTATCCCCGTTTTGCATATTTGTTACAGGAGTTGGCCGTCTCATGGATGAGAATCGACCTCTTGATCTATTTCTTCAGCCGTCTCGGCGTTTACTCTTTATCAGTGTCTGCTTTGTATTAATTTCCATGGCCCTGTTGTGGCTGATCCCCCTTTATCCTCTGCATAAGTTATGTTTAGCGACGGTTATTTTCGTGGGGACGGTAATGGAACTTCGATCTAAGGTTCTGCTCACGAGTTCGCGCAGTATTATTCGTATTGGTTGTGATGGTGGTTTGAGCGATTCTGATGGCAATATAAGTGATGCTTGCTGGTGGTATCAACGCCGTTCTGGTGAGAAAACGTATGCTGAATTGTATGCTCATAGCCGAGTTTGGGCCGAGTGGGTAGCGCTTGATTTTGCACGCTGGCCTTGGCAGTTTGGCCGTGCTGTGGTGATTGCTCGCGATAGTGTAGAAGACCCTAAAGACTTTCAACGCTTGAAACGGATGTTACGCAGTCGCTAATATACAAGGATGTACTGGCTGCGTCCCAAGCAAAGAATTACCTAAGGCAGAATGGCAGTATTGCTATTTAGAAAAAGAGAGCGCTAGAGCTCTCCTAATTCTTTCAAATATTTTGGTGTTAGTACGGTATCAAAGGCCCGCGGTAAGGCTTCAGGGTAATCCAGTGAATAGTGTAAACCCCGGCTTTCTTTACGCAGAAGCGCCGAGCGAATAATCACGTCAGCGACATCCACCAAATTGCGCAGTTCTAACAAATCATTGCCTACTCGATAATTGCCGTAGAATTCTTGAATTTCTTCGCGTAATAACGTGACTCTGTGCTTAGCGCGCACTAAGCGCTTAGTTGTGCGCACAATGCCGACGTAATCCCACATAAAGCGGCGCAGCTCATCCCAGTTGTGAGCGATGACAACAGCCTCATCAGAGTCGGTTACTTGTGAATCATCCCAAGCCGGAATTTCAGGTAATTCAGCTCCGGCAGAAATTTTATTAGCAATATCCGCCGCCGCTTGGCGGGCAAAAACCAAACACTCTAATAAAGAATTGCTGGCTAAGCGATTCGCACCATGGAGCCCCGTATGTGCCGTCTCACCAATGGCGTATAAACCTGGGATATCTGTTCGCCCCTCTAAATCGGTCACTACGCCGCCGCAGGTATAATGCGCGGCAGGAACAACGGGAATAGGGTTCTTAGTGATATCAATGCCAAGCTCTAAACAGCGCTCATAAATTGTTGGGAAATGCGCAATGATAAAATCTTTATCTTTATGGCTAATATCCAAGTAAAGGCAATCTGCACCTAAGCGTTTCATCTCGTGGTCAATCGCACGGGCAACGATATCGCGAGGCGCAAGCTCGCCACGCTTATCGAACTTATGCATAAAGCGCTTGCCGTTGGGCAAGAGTAGATGACCACCTTCACCGCGCACCGCCTCTGTAATTAAAAACGATTTAGCTTGAGGGTGATACAAACAAGTCGGGTGGAATTGATTGAACTCCATATTCGCAACACGACAACCTGCGCGCCATGCCATGGCAATACCATCACCCGATGCACCATCAGGGTTGCTGGTATAAAGATAGGCTTTACTGGCACCGCCGGTCGCCAATACCACAGAGCTGGCCGTAATAACCTCAACTTCTCCGGTGGCTTTGTTTAAAAAATACGCACCAAAACAACCTTGCTCTTTTTGGCCGAGCTTTTCGCCCGTAATTAAATCAACCGCAATATAGTCGGATAATAAATGCAGATTCTTTTTAGCTTTGGCTGCTTTTTGCAGGGTATCAGAAATAGCAACGCCGGTTGCATCGGCCGCGTGAATAATACGGCGAACACTGTGTCCGCCTTCGCGAGTGAGGTGGAAATCCTCACCATTCTCACCATGATCAAACGGCACGCCTAAATCGATCAACCACTGAATCGCGGCGGTACTCTGCTCAACGGTATGTCGCACACTGGGTTCATGGCACAAGCCTGCTCCTGCCACAAGGGTATCACTGACGTGAGCCTCAACAGAGTCGTCTTTATCTAAAACGGCCGCGACGCCACCTTGAGCCCAGCGAGTAGAGCCTGCATCCAGGCTATCTTTGCTCACAATGGCGGCAGTTAAGTGTTCTGGCAACGAAAGACCTAAGGTTAAACCTGCGGCACCGCTACCTACGATTAAGACATCAAATGTATGTTTACGACTCATTATTCTTGTTCATCGCCATGATTTTCGTGAATGTTTGCTGTAAAAACGCATTACTGTGTGCACCGCACTATAATGTAATGAGGTAAAAAATGGCAGTGATAATGCCTTTTATGCACTTGTATGAGATAGTTTGGAACTTTAATGAACTGCTCGACTCTATTTAACTATTGGGTGATGCCTAGTATTTAGGAGAGAGAGCTATGAGCAACGTGGCATACGCGCTGCAACAACCAATATGTATGGATCACCAGATGAGTGACAATCAGCAAACCGATCAACAATTAGTATCCCGCGTTCAAAAGGGTGATCGTCGTGCTTTCGATTTATTAGTCATTAAGTATCAGCCTAAAATTTTATCGTTAATTGGGCGCTTTGTTTATGATAATTCTGAATGCCAAGATGTCGCTCAGGAAGCATTTATTAAGGCTTATCGAGCCTTACCCAACTTTCGTGGTGATAGCCAGTTTTATACCTGGTTGTACCGCATTGCTGTGAATACGGCAAAAAACTACTTGGTCAGTCGAGGACGAAAAACCCCGACTCATGACATCGATCCAGAAGATGCAGAGAATTTTTCTGAGGAAGCCGCCTTTCGTGACAATGCGACCCCCGAAAGAATTTTGCAGCGTGATCGATTAAAAGAAATTGTATTTTCGGCGATGGCCGAATTGCCTGAAGAATTGCGTATTGCTATTTCTTTACGAGAGCTTGATGGCATGAGTTATGACGAAATTGCCGATGTCATGGATTGCCCGATAGGCACCGTACGCTCGCGCATTTTTCGCGCTCGTGAATCGATTGAACAAAAAATGCAACCTTATCTAGAAGCCAGTGCCTAAGAACTGTGGCGAGAAAATAGTCACTAGAAAAAGTAGTGCCAAAGCAAGTTGGAGAGAATTATGAAAGACAGAAATACAGAATCGTTATCGGCACTGATGGATGGAGAGGCTGATGAGCTTGAAATTCGACGTATCCTGAATCAGCTCGATAAGGATGATGAATTACGCAGTAAGTGGAAGAACTATCACCTGATGGGATCGCTTATGCGTGAAGAGAGTGTTGATAGCATCGATTTGACCCAAGGTATTAACCGAGCTCTTGATGGCGTTGCCGCGCCGTCTAGCAATGACGAGCCCGCGCAGAAAGACACCGCTTTGGTGGCCAGTGCGAAGCCTGCTTGGTATAAGCCATTAACCTCGGTGGCGATTGCGGCGTCGGTAACCTTAGCCGTTTTGCTGGGTGTGCAGTCGATTGAGCCTACTGTTGGTATTGGTTTGGCCAGTCACGTGTCTGAATCACCGGCAGAGTTAACGGCTTCGACGCTATCGCTAGAAGAACAGCAGCAGCTAGAAGCCGCTCAGCAGCAATTGCAAGAATATGTATTAAAGCAGCCTAATATAGACGGTCAAGACAATACTAATGGTCAGTTGCCTTTTGCCCGAGTTGTTGAGTTTCAGAGCAAAGATAAATAGCGATCATTTAGGTCTATATAAACAAGCAGGCTGAAATGGCTTATTATAGGCGTAAGTGAATTGTGAGTAATGAAAATGATTGAAGAGCAGGTTGTTGTAACCTCTATTGAGGTTGGTGGCGCTTGGGTTGAAGGGGTTCAGCAAAGCGCCTGTGGTAGCTGCAGCGCCAAAGCTGGTTGTGGTAAACATACCATGAATCAATTGGGTCGCAAGGTTTCATTATGGTTACCTCATGATATGGATTTATCCATTGGTCAGCAGGTGGTCGTGGGCTTGCCTGAAGGGGCCATATTACGCAGCACAATGGCTCTTTATGGGATACCCTTGATTTTTTTATTGCTTGGCGCCATTTTAGGTCATGCGTTATTGGGAGAATTAGGATCTATTGTATTTTCAGTTCTCTTGATGCTATTAGGTTTTATCGTCGCTCGTCGTCGAGCGCACAAAAACAAACATAATTGGCAGCCCAAGTTCATTCGAACATGCGCGCCATTTGTCGAAAATTTTGAATCAATTGCAAAACCTATAAATATAATGAATACCTAGCTCGGGTAGCTATCTTTGGTAGCGGCCTAAGGTAACTAACTTAAGTAACGAACTTAGGAGATTATTATCTTATGAAATACAGACGCCATTTTTCAATCACGGCTATCCCGTTGGTTTATTCAATATTTTGGCTGTGCCTCAGTTTAGTGAGTATTAACGGTCATGCTTCTTTACCCGATTTTACTGAGCTGGTGGAAGAAACCTCACCATCCGTTGTGAATATTGCCACCATCAAACACGCAACAAATTATACAAATCTTGCTGAGCATTATAATTTGCCTCCGGAAGTGCCTGAGCTATTTCGTCACTTCTTTGGCCCTCATGGCTTTGATAAAGCCCCTGGTCGAGGTCAGCCAGGGCAGCCAAAACAAGAGAAATCTTCATTAGGTTCCGGTTTCATTATCTCAAGTGATGGTTATATTCTGACCAATAATCATGTTATTAAAGATGCCGATGAGATTATTGTCCGTTTAGATGATCGCCGCGAACTCACTGCTCAATTGATTGGGGCTGATGAACGCTCAGATTTGGCGTTATTAAAAGTCGATGCAAAAGGGCTGCCAGAGGTTGAGTTGGGAGACTCTGACAAATTAAAGGTTGGGGAGTGGGTTTTAGCCATCGGTTCTCCTTTTGGCTTTGATTATTCGGTAACCGCCGGGATTGTCAGTGCTAAAGGACGTAGCTTACCTAACGAAAGTTACGTGCCGTTTATTCAAACCGATGTGGCCATTAATCCAGGTAACTCGGGTGGGCCATTATTTAATTTGGAAGGCGAAGTTGTGGGTATTAACTCGCAAATTTATACACGATCAGGTGGATTTATGGGGGTCTCTTTTGCGATTCCTATCAGTGTTGCGATTAATGTTGCAGAGCAGCTAAAAGAAAAAGGAAAAGTAAGTCGTGGTTGGCTAGGTGTTGTTATTCAAGAGGTGAATAAAGACTTAGCAGAATCTTTTGGTCTGAGAAAAGCCAAAGGCGCTTTGGTCGCGCAGCTGGTGCCGGGTAGTCCTGCGGAATTGGGTGGCTTGCAAAGTGGTGACATTATTACGGCATTTAATGGCCAAGAAATAAATCTATCGAGCGATTTGCCCCATAAAGTTGGGCGTATTAAACCAGGTACTGAAGCAAAATTAAGCATTGTGCGTAATGGTAAATTTAAAACAATTCGTCTAGAAATTGGTGCTTTACCTGACGGAGATGATTTAAAGTTAAGTCAAAATACGCAACAGCCTGAACGTCAGAAAAACCGTTTAGGCTTGGTTGTCGCGCCGTTAAATAGCCAGCAACAGCGCAGCTATGGTGATGGCGTCTTGGTTCAACGTGTTGATAATGGCAGCGCGGCGGCCATGGCAGGTATTGTTAAAGGCGACATTGTAACCATTATTTACGGTGAAAAAACCAGTACCGTTGATGACTTTAACCGCATCGTAAAAGCACTGCCTACTGGCCGCTCTGTGCCTATGCAGATCATTCGTCGTGGTGCCGCTATGTTCATTCCATTACGACTAGCGGATAAATAGAACCTGCTTAGACGCTAGCGTATCTCAATTTTTCAGAAAAAAACAAGGCTTTGAATCGAACTTCATAGCCTTGTTTGGCCATTTCTAGTAGACTCCTGCGCTATTTAATCGTTGTCTGTGACAGGTATTCTTTGGTGAGCAAGCTTAACCATATTCGTAACTTTTCTATTATCGCCCATATTGATCATGGTAAATCCACTCTGGCTGACCGTTTTATTCAGCATTGTGAGGGCTTATCTAAGCGTGAGATGCAGGCGCAGGTGCTTGATTCAATGGATATCGAGCGCGAGCGCGGTATTACCATTAAAGCGCAAAGTGTTACCTTGGATTATAAAGCCCTTGATGGTGAGACTTATCAGCTTAACTTCATTGATACCCCAGGCCACGTTGATTTTAGCTATGAAGTATCCCGCTCTTTAGCGGCCTGTGAAGGTGCGTTATTGGTGGTTGATGCGGCGCAAGGTGTAGAAGCGCAATCGGTTGCTAACTGCTATACCGCCATTGAACAGGGGCTAGAAGTTGTCCCTGTTTTGAACAAAATGGATTTGCCGCAAGCGGATCCAGATCGCGTTGCCGAAGAAATTGAAGAAATTATTGGCATTGATGCTTCTGAAGCGGTGCGCTGTTCAGCTAAAAGTGGCTTAAATGTTGAAGGCGTATTGGAAGAAATCGTTAAGTTGATTCCGCCACCAGAAGGCGATCCAGACGGTGACTTACAGGCACTTATTATCGATTCTTGGTTTGACCCTTATTTAGGTGTTGTATCTTTAGTAAGAATTACCAGCGGTACACTGCGTAAAGGCGATAAGATTCGTATGTTATCTACCGGACGTGATCACGGTGCTGATGGCGTCGGTATCTTTACTCCAAAGCGTACTCCTACCGGAATATTGAAAGCGGGTGAAGTAGGCTACATGGTAGCCGGTATTAAGGACATTCATGGCGCGCCTGTAGGTGATACGATTACGCATACTAAAACCCCTGATGTTGAATCATTGCCGGGTTTTCTAAAGGTTAAGCCTCAGGTCTATGCCGGTTTATTCCCAATCAGCTCGGATGATTTTGAAAACTTCCGTGACGCGCTTGATAAATTATCCCTGAACGATGCTTCGCTATTCTTTGAGCCTGAAAGTTC
>Ga0193962_1000185_pt1 | contig 27600 bp, 28 predicted proteins | sample FB_5_MG_FD_140335 | JGI IMG/M metagenome (GOLD analysis project Ga0193962, IMG submission 140335) | Microbial mat bacterial communities from the Broadkill River, Lewes, Delaware, United States - FB_5_MG | ecosystem: Environmental > Aquatic > Freshwater > River > Microbial mats | place: USA... | reverse complement strand
TATTACCTCCCCTTTAGCCTCTACAGATATAGATTATATAGCTTTTATAAGGGTTATAGACTATGATGCTGATGGTGATGAAGATATACTCGGTTACGACGGTTCACAACTAGTTTTCTATCAAAATAATGGAAGTGGTAGCTTTACAAAAGCTGTACCCAATATTACTTTTTCGTTATCAAATGCAAACTCCTATTATACTTTTGATTATGATAATGACGGGGACCAAGACCTTATTCATGAAGGAGGAAGTGCTTTTTATAGAAATGATGGAGGGACATTTACCTCTATTACCTCCCCTTTAGCCTCTACAGATATAGATTATATAGCTTTTATAAGGGTTATAGACTATGATGCTGATGGTGATGAAGATCTACTCGCTTATGACGGTTCACAACTAGTTTTCTATCAAAATAATGGAAGTGGTAGTTTTACAAAAGCTATACCTAATATCACCTTTAATTTCGATAATGCAAATAGATACTATACTTTTGATTATGATAATGACGGGGACCAAGATCTTATTCATTATCAAGGAAATGCTTTTTATAAAAGTGGCGGTGATGATTCTGGTACTGACAACAGCCCTCCTCAATTAACTACCTTTACGCCTGCTGATAATGCCACTGGAGTCGATCCTGCATCAAACTTCATACTTAACTTTGATGAAACCATAGCAAGTGTGGGTACGGGAACATTTAAAATATTTAAATCTAGTGATAATAGTTTAGTTGAGTCTATTGCAGGAAATGATGCTAAAGTAACAGGTGTAGGAACTTCAACCATTACTATCAATCCGGCTACGATTCTTACTGATATGACAGAATATTATATTCAAATAAATAAAGGGGCTTTTTTCGATACGGACGGTATGACTTATAATAGCCTCAATGAAGTAGATACTACCAGTATGAGTTTTACAACAGGCAGTTCAAAAGACACAGATAGCAACCTCTTAGCAGGAGATGGTGTAGATGAAAGCAGTGCTATTACTATCCCCTCTACAGCTACCGCAAGTGTAAATGCTGTAGAACTCTTTGACTTTGCTATCTTTGATAGTGGTTCTAGTGATGGACTTGCAACTATTATTAACTCTTTAGATATACATGTAAGCGGTACAGATAGTGCCAAACTTAGCTATCTACTAGCAAATGCATCCGCTGGAAGTAACCAAGGAACAGATCTTAGCACTTCAATTGCAGGGACATACAACAGTGGAACGGTTAGTTTTGATCTAAGTTCAAACAATATATCTGTTGCAGATGGAACAACGGAGACTTATGTTATTAAAGCCTATATAGGTAACCCTACTTCACTTACAGATAACAGCAATATAAATATAAGCATTGACGGGGACACGGATCTGGGAGTTGATGGTAGTGGTTCAGCTATGGGGTCCACCTCCGTTATATCTAACAGTAACAATACAAAAATAGATATTACAGCTACAAAGCTTATCTTTTCTACTGCTCCTGCAGGAAGTACAAGTGGTAGCACTCTCTCCACACAGCCTGTTGTTAAAGCAGTAGATGCAAACTCTAACACAGATAGCGATTACACCACAAATATAAGTATAAGTAAAACAGGAAGCGGTACATTAAGTGGTACTACAAGTATCTCACCTGTAAGTGGCACTGCTACTTTTACAGATCTAACATATAGTGCTACTGCAGATAATGAAGACTTTACCCTTACAAGCTCTTCTGGATCTTTAACATCTGCTACATCTGCTACCATCACAAGTGATGTTGCCGCTACAAAACTTCGTTTTACAACACAGCCAAGTCCTTTAAACATTGGAGCAGGCATAAGTGTAAACTTTACACAAGTGCCTGTTGTAGAGGCTGTAGATGCTTCAGACATCTTAGATGAGGACTACACATCAGCGATCACTTTAAGTGAAATAAATGGTGCAGGAGTAGCAAGTTTAAATGCTACTGGCGATACAGATGGAGGCACGGTAACACTGAGTGCTACAAATGGAGAACTTAGCTTTTCTGCCCTTAGCATTGTCTATACTTTGGGTGGTGTCACAAGTGAAAACTTTAACCTTCAAGCTTCTGCCACAGGACTAAGTTCTGCGACAAGTGATCAGCTTACAGCGAGTGATCTTACAGCACCAAGTGGCTATAGTGTAAATATGACAACAGACCCAGTCAATACATCTAATGTTACAGCTGCTGCTTTTGTATTTAGCGGTGCTGAAGTGGGTACTACATACAACTACTCTATAGATGATACAGATGGCGCTACAAGTGCAGTTACAGGAAGTGGAACTATTGCAACTGCTACCGATGCTATTACAGGAATTGATCTTAGCTCTTTAGAGGATGGAACACTCACTTTAAATGTCACACTTACAGATAGTGCCAACAATACAGGCTCAACTGCAAGTGATAGCGTCTTAAAAGATGTCACTGCTCCTGTTTTAGCCGAAGTTACACCAGTTGTAACCCCAGCAAGTGATACTACTCCAAACTATACTTTTAGTACAGATACAACAGGAACACTTACTATGGGTGGAAGTTGTGGTACAAGTTCAAGCACTACCATAGGTTCAACAGGTAATATAACTATTACACTAACAGATACAGACAATACCACTCCACTTACAGATGCAAACTATAGTGATTGTAATCTTACACTTACAGATGATCAAAATAATAGTACTACACTAAGTATTAGTGCGTTCACAATCGATATAACTGCACCAACTCTTATATCTGTAATGCCACAAGATGACAATACAACAACTCCAACAGATACGAACCTCACTCTTACTTTTGATGAAGCGATCCAGTTTGGTACAGGAAATATTGTTCTTAGATATGATATAAACGATTCTGTAGCTGAGAGCTTTGATGTTAATAGTTCAGGAACAAACTTAAGTATTAATGATACTGTTCTAACGATCGTTCCGACACAAAACCTGCTTACAAGTACAAGTTATTATATTATTGTAGAAAATGGAGCTATCCGAGATACTATGAGTACCCCAAATGACTATATTCCAAATATGTTAAAAGGAGATTGGAGTTTTACAACGATAGATGACACTCCAGACCCTATAAGTTTTAGCTCTTTAACAAACCAAAGTAGATCAGTGCAGGTTGTCTCACAAAGTGCGACTATTACAGGTATAGATAATGGTGTAAAGATCTCTATCGATAATGGAGAATATGAGATCAACAAAGATGGTAACTGGACAACTATTGCTAATACTATAGATAATGATGATAATGTTACTGTAAGACTTACAACATCTAGTAGCTATAATACTATAACTACGGCTACATTAACTGTTGGAACTACAGATATTACATTTAGTGCAAGAACACAAAATGCACCTGTGTCACCACCAACACCAGATCCTGATCCGGACCCAACACCAGATCCTGATCCGGACCCAACACCAGATCCTGATCCGGACCCAACTCCTGATCCTGATCCGGACCCAACTCCTGATCCTGATCCGGACCCAACTCCTGATCCTGATCCGGACCCAACTCCTGATCCAGACCCAATACATATACTTGGTAATATTGAGGCATCATCTGAAATAGCTGGTATGCAAACATATATTGACCCTATTACAGGTGATATCATTTCTACACTTACACTTTTCAATGCAAATAATGAAGAGATTGTAATTAAAGTGATTGCAAAAGCGAACTCGTTTATCAAAATGCTTCACTCAATCCTTTTAAATGGTGTAGAGACACTTGTAGAATCAACGCTTGATAATGCTAGCACACTTATCAAAGAAGATAAAAGTGTTGCAACAAAAATTGTGTTTCCTTCCAATGGAACAGAACTTATTGTTACTGCATTTGCAGATGGGACTTCAAAATATAAAGTGATACGAACAGATGGAATCAGTTCTGAAGTATTTGTAGAGATCATTGGAGCACTTACAAGTGTCAACTCAGAAGGAGTTGTCACAGCTTTAAACCGTGATGATGATACATGTAGCATCACTGTTGATGTAACAACAGATACACAAGGGGAAAGCATCAGTAGATTTATTCGAGTATGTGGAGAAGAGAGAAAAGAAGTTTATAGCACCAGTACTGCAACTCCATTTGAGAGTGGTAATATTATTTTTATACGAGAAGAGGATGGAAAGTTAATTATAGAGATTGAAACTTCGCTCACTCGTGAACTTATTTTTTAAAAAGGAATAATTATGAAGAGTTTTTTATTTTTCTGCATCACTTTACTTATTTTAACAGGGTGTAGTGATAGTAGTTCCCATACAGATCAAAACAACACACAAAATACTATAACGACTCTCTTTGCTGGAGAGAGTGCTATGGTATACGAGGGGGATAAACTTCTCCCTGAGAGTACAGGTACTTACATAAGAGTGGTACATAATATTGATGATAATACAAAAAGTGTACGTATCCTCAATGGATCGGCAACGCTCATAAAAGAGGAAGGACTCTAAAATCATTATAGTATAATTTTGAAAAGAGCTGAAGACTTAATAGGTGGAGTCTTTGGTGACTTAATCAGTTCCTTTATCATTTAAATAAGCTTTACGATACATATAGGTAATAAACCTTTACTATAATCATTTTATGAAAATAGTATTACTTGTAGAATTTATTTTAATTTTTATATTACTTCCCATAACTTTTTTAATTGGCTTGCTTCCTAAATATATGATCATTCCATCTCTTTGGATGGTTTGTATATATGCTTATTTTATATTAAAAGTATATAAACAACGTATATTCTTTGATATAGCAGAATTAAAAGAGTTTACTTACATTTTAAAAAGATTTTTTGTTGTTGGTAGTATTATTATAATATTTACTTTTTTATTTTATCCTGAGAAATTATTTGAACTAATTATTAATAAACCAAACGCTTATTTAGCCATAATTATATTTTACCCTCTGTTTTCTGTGATCCCTCAAGAGCTTGTTTTTAGAAAATTTTTCTTTTATAGATATAAAATAGATATATCAATACTTACTTATATATCTTTAAATGCATTTATATTTGGATTTGTTCATTGTGCATTTTCTAATCTTATAGCTATTGTTTTTACGGCCTTTGGAGGTTTACTCTTTGCTAGTACATATCAAAAAACAAATTCTTTAACACTTGTTACACTAGAGCATACTATGTATGGAATATTAATTTTCACTATTGGACTTGGAGATTTTTTTCACCATAACAATAATATTTGATTTATGAAAATTATAGGGGATGGGGAATAAAAGTTTTAAAAGTTTATCAAACCAAGAAGCTAATTAGCTTCTTAATTCTTTAATACGTGCTGCTTTACCAGCAAGGTTACGAAGATAGTTAAGTTTCGCACGACGAACACGTCCACGACGAATAACTTTTATCTCATTGATTGAGTCTGAATATATTGGGAAGATTCTCTCAATTCCAACACCATTAGCTCCAATTTTACGAACTGTAATTGTTTGACCAGTTCCTTGACCACGTTTAGCTATACAAACACCTTCGTAGTTCTGTACACGTGTTTTGTCACCTTCTTTAATTGTAACTGCAAGATTTACAGTATCACCAGCACGAAACTCTGGAATAGTTTTTTCAGCTGTCTGTGCTTTTTCAAAATTTTCAATATACTTATTTCTCATAAGATGTCCTTATTATATGCTTTTTAAGCTGCTCTGGTCTGAAAAACTTGCTCTTGCATTCAGACAGGGCTATTTTTAGTGAGCGAATTTTACTATGATTTCCCTTTAGATATTCTTTAGGCACACTATTATTTTTAAAGTTTGCTGGTTTAGAGAATGAAGGCGCTTCTAATAATGGTGTTTCAAAGCTCTCAACTTCTAATGATTCGTTATTTCCAAGTACGCCTTCAATATTTCTAGAGATTGCATCACACATGACCATAGAGGGTAATTCACCACCCGTTAGAATATAGTCTCCTATGGAAAAAACTTCATCTGCATATGCTTCAATAACTCTTTCATCAATACCTTCATATCTACCACTTACAAATGCTACATGACTTTTTTTTGAAAGTCTTTTTGCATCGTTTTGATTAAACTGTTTTGCTACAGGTGTTAAAAAAACTATGTGAAGATTATCATCTTGTTTGTTTAAGTCATCAAGTGCATCATAAAGAGGCTGTGGATTCATAACCATTCCAGCACCACCACCTACAGCAGTATCATCTACTTTGTTATGCTTGTTGGTAGAGTAGTCTCTAGGGTTTAAATATGAGATTTTAATTATCTCTTTATCAATAGCTCTTTTTAGTATAGAATCACTAAAATAACCATCTATAATATCTTGAAAAAGTGTTACAAATGTAAATTTCATTTTAAGATGCTTCTAAAATATCTTTTGCACCATCTAGTTTTATAACTTTTTCATCTATGTCTATAGACAAGAGAAATGGTTTTTTGTGTGGAACCAAAAAGCTTTTTGCTTTTTTTTGTTCTAGTAGTTTTTCATCTGTTTTGATTAGTAAATAATTTGTATCTAATATACGTTCTAATTCTTTTACTTCACCTAAAAGCTCATCTTCTTCATATACCTTACAACCTATAATATCAAACCAAAAATTTTCACCCTCATCTAGATGACAATCTTTTCTTGTTTGCTCATATGTTGTGTATAAACTTTTATTTGTCAGTTTTTTTGCTAGTTCTGGTGTTTGATAACCTTCAAACTTAACTAAACCTCTTTCAAAGTTAATATTATCAATAGTAAGTTTATCTTTTTCATTTATATAAAAAGATGCACCTTTTTTAAATTGTTCTGGAAAATCAGATTTTATGTGGAGTTTCATATCGCCTTTTAAACCGACAGTTTTGCCGATAGTAGCGATATAAAGTAAGTCAGTTTTTTTCAAGGAGTTTACACTGCCTCAACGTTGATACGGTAGCTTTTACCATCTTTAGCTTTACAGCCAGAGATAACAGTTTTAATAGCACCTATCATTTTACCCTCTTTACCAATCAACTTACCTATGTCGGCTTGATTAGCAAAGAGTATAATTTCAGTAACTTCATTGCTCTCAGTTATCTCAACTTTAACATCTTCAGGATAAGTTGCTATAAGTTTAGCAAACTGTGCAACAAATTCACTAATCATAATTAACGACCAGTTATTTTTTTAACACGATCACTCATTTTAGCACCAACGCTAATCCAGTAATCTAGTCTTTCATTATCAACTACTAGAGTTTTTTCATCATTCATTGGGTTGTAGTGTCCAATTAACTCAATCCAACCACCATCTCTACGTTTACGGCTGTCTGTTACCGCTATACGATAAAAAGGTTGTTTTTTTCTTCCCATACGAGTAAGTCTAATTACTGTCATTTTGTTTCCTAATAATAAAGTTTTATTGAGGGGTATTACTGCAGAATAAAAATATAAAGTAGTTTTATTGTGCCTCTTACCGCCTAATGGCGTTTATCGCTAAAAGCGATTACAGCTCTTAATCACAGAGGGATTATTTCAAGAGCCAAAACGATAGCGGAATTATATCTAAGTTTATATAAAATGTAAAGAGTATATAAAAATTATTGTTCTATTAATTACAACTACCTATATATTCTCCACTTATTTTGGACTTAATATTCATACCACTAACAGACATATCTATATTCCCATTAGCTGTTGTTTCTGTATACCTAATCTTTCCAGTGGATATTGATTGTCCAACGGCACTTTGACAAATAACTTTCCAAGTTACCAAGTTGTTATTGTACCTTGAATCTACAATATTACAACTCTCACCTCTTTTTTGTTGTTGTGGAATTAAGTCTTTTTTACTTATACAATGACTATAGTTAAAGGATTGTGTCTGACCCATCATATCCATATTGATACGCCATGACCACCTTCCCTCTTTTATATCAAATGATTGAGCATATACCGACGAGCTAAATATAAACAATAATACAAATAAAGAATAGTTAAACTTTTTCAAAACTCTGCCTTTTTTTATTTTATATAATTATATAATAATCTGGAAGTAATAACAATATTCCAAGTTACCTTCTTTACCTGTTAACTTAGATGGAAGTTTTTCATTTATAATCCATCCTAGTTGTTCACACTCTGCTTCAAATTTTTGCATAGCTTTTTCAATAGCTTTATTGTCTTGAACAACTCCATTTTTATCACGCTTTACATCGCGCCCTACTTCAAACTGTGGCTTAAAAAGGAGTATAATCTTATCTACTGCTAATCTATTAATATCAGATAAAATATGATGTAAAGATATAAAAGAGACATCACTAACGATCAGGTCATAAACTGTATCACTCTTAAACTTTCGGATATCACAGTTTTCAAAAGGCCTAACTCTAGGATCCTCTAAAAGAATTTTATGTAATTGAGAGCTTCCAACATCAACTGAGTCAACTTGTTTTACACCATTTTCCAAAAGAACTTGTGTGAAACCACCTGTTGAAGAACCAATATCTAAACAAGTTGTATCTTTTATATCTATATCTAAGTCCTCTAAAAAATACTTTAATTTATATGCAGCTCTGCTAACATAACTATCATGTTCAGCCACCTCAACTATAGAATCTACCTCTATTTTAAAAGAGTTTTTTGTAATTACTGTTGAATTTACACTTACTAAAGATTTTTTGATCAGCTCCTGTGCTTTTGTTCTGCTTTGAGCATAATTATTTTCTACAAGATAGTTATCTAGTCTCATTAAAACTGGAACTCCATACCAATATAAGGATAGTGTATTTTCATATCATAGTTTGATGTTCCATTAGCATTCTCATCATATCCAAACTCATATATATCGTAGGCAAACTTTACGCTAAGTAATTCATTTAGTCTTAAAGATGAACCAATTCCATATATAAAACTAGAACCATCTTCATTAGACGACTTTATGAATCCAGCTCCAAACTTTATATACAAATCTAACCTCTCATCAAAAAAAGCGTAATGTGCTAATGTTGATATATTGTGAAGTGAATATCCAACTTCTAAATTTTTACTATCATGCTCCACTTTATATTTAGAACTTTGCATCTTTGCATAACCTAGTTCAACTGATAAATGCTTATTTATATAAGCACCAGCATAGAAAAAAATCAAGTCTGAATTTTTTTCTAAAATACCATCATACTTACCATCATCTTTATACTCAGATATTCCATAACCTACTCCTAAGTATGGACCACCGTCTCGATCAGCTAATGCTATTGTAAATATAAAAGCTAGTACTAATAAAATTCTCATAACATTGCTTTCACTTCATCTTCTCTCAAACATGTAACACCAAGACTCATAGCTTTATCATACTTACTACCTGCATCTTCTCCATAGATCAAGAAGTCAGTCTTTTTACTTACACTTCCACTCACTTTTGCTCCAAGACTTTCTAACATCTCTTTAATAACAGGACGTGGCTGGCTCATGGTTCCAGTTAAAACAGCTGTTTTGCCTTTAAAAGGGTTATCCTCTGCTTCAGCTTTTTTTACAGGTTCAAGCGGTTTTAAAATATCTTGTAATTCTAAAATAGTATCTCTGTTCACTCTTACAAATTCAAGTACAGACTCAGCCATCTCTTCACCAATACCTTCACACTCTACGATTTGCTCTTTTGTTGCATCTACAAAACCAAAACCAAAAGCATCTGAAAGTGTTTTAGATGCAACCTCACCGATATGCTCAATCCCCAAAGAATTTATAAAGCGCCAATATTCACAACCTTTTGCACCCTCAAGTGCATCGAGTAAATTTTGCGATTTTTTCTCTTTAAAACTATCGAGTGCCATAAGCTGATCAAACGTTAAAGAAAACAGATCAGTTACATTTTTAACAAGTCCAGCATTAAATAATGCTTCAACTATTTTATTTCCAAGTCCGTCAATATTTAAACACGGTTTTGATGCAAAGTAAATTATAGAGTTAACAACTCTTGCCGCACAAGTAAGGTTTTGACATTTAACCAAGACCTCTTCTTGTAAAAGCTCGCTTCCGCAAACTGGACAATTTGTAGGACGTTCAAACTTTTGCTCATCACCACTGCGTTCATGTTCTAGCACCTTAATGATCTTAGGAATAACATCCCCGCTTCTAAGGATGATAACCTTATCGCCTATGCGGATATCTTTTCTGTCAATCTCATCAAAATTATGAAGTGTAGCACGCTCAACTATAACCCCTTCAATATCTGTCGGTTCAACCACTGCAACCGGTGTTACTGCACCGCTTCGTCCAACTTGGAGTCTGATCTCTTTTAATGTAGTTATCTTCTCAACTGCAGGAAATTTATATGCAACTGCCCAACGTGGGTTTTTTACGGTATAACCCATATCTATTTGTGAATGGATCTCGTTTACTTTTATAACCATACCATCAAGCATCATAGAGTATGAATCACGCTCGTTTTTCATAACCTCATAAATAGCTTCTATATCTTCAAAACCTTGACATAATGCACTTTGTGGCGGTTTTTTAAATCCTAATGAGTAGATATACTCCATTCTCTCATTAAGCATTTTCTGTTCTAATCTATTTTCCCCTATCCCATAAGGTAAAAATACTAGGTTTCTTGAAGCTGTAATAGATGAATCGAGTTGACGAAGACTTCCCGCAGCTGCATTTCTAGGATTTGCAAAAATTGCTTCGTTTTTCTTCATGCGATCTTCATTGATCTTCTCAAACTCATTTTTAAATATAACTACCTCACCGCGTATCTCAATTCGTTCTTTATAATCAATACTAAGCGGGATTGAGCGGATAGTTTTTACGTTTACCGTAATATCTTCACCCTCTTCTCCATCACCTCTGGTGATCCCTTGAACTAACTCTCCATTTTCATAGATCAGATTTAATGAAGCTCCATCATATTTCGGCTCACAATAAAAAGATATATTTTCATCTAATTTATAAGTCTTTTTTAACCACGTTCTAAGATCCTCTGCATTAAAAATATCCTCTAGTGACCACATACGTGAAAGATGTTTAGCTTTTACAAACTTATCAGATATTACGTCACCTACTCTTAACGTAGGAGAATTACTTAATTTTTCTGAGGGGTTATTTGTCTCATAATCTAAGACTTGATGATATAGTTGGTCATATACTTCATCGGTAGTGATCGGATCATCTAAAACATAGTAATGGTACGCGTACAGATTTAATTTTTCAACTGCTTCTTTATACTCTTGATTATTCATAAATGAGATTTTATCTTAAACTTACTAAAAAATATGTTAGCTATGAATTTATAAGATCTTTTGCTTTGCCAAAATAAAATCCCTGATACTCATCAACTCCATACTCTTTTAAAACCTCAAAAATCTCTTTATCTTCTACAAATTCTGCTATTGTTTTTATTCCTAAATCTTGGGCAAAATGGACTATACTTTTTACAAGTACATTCGATTCGTTATCTATTAAAATATTTTTGATCAACGAACCATCTATTTTTAAATAATCTGGTTTTAATTTTAGTATATGCGAGTAGTTAGCATACCCACTTCCAAAATCATCAATAGCTATCTTAACTCCTATTTTTCTAAACCTTTTTACAATCTTTATTAGTCTGTTAAAATCTTCTATACTCTCTTCTTCTGTAATCTCAATAACAATTCTATGAGGCTCATCAAACTCCTCAACTATCTCTATAAAAGTATCTATTACTTTTGGTTGAAAAAAATCATTTGGTAAAAAATTAATAGATATCATCTCTTTTTTATCAGCAAAATACTCTAGTGCCTGTTTTAAGACCTCTTTTGCTACAGCAGAGTACAATCCTCCATTCATAGCAATAGCTAAAAAATCACCAGGATATAAAATCTTTTCCTTACCATCTGTATAGTCTATTAAACGAACCAATGCTTCGTACTTGACAATTTTTTCATCTTTATCTCTAATCTCTTGAAAAAATGGAACTATATTATTATTTTTTAGTGCATTTTTTAGTGTTTTTTTCATTTTTATAATAGTAGATGAACTTTTCTTTGTATCAATATACTCGGTATATGCCATAAAAGGTAGTGACTTCTCTTTTGCTTTTTTTAAAGCCATTTGAGATTTTTCTACTAAATTATCATCTGAATTACCATATGAAATTCCAAAATTTACTTCAATTTCTAGCACATCCAAAAACTCACCTACTTTTATTTTTATAGAATTTACCTCTTTGTGTAACTCTTCTATAATGTCTAGATATTTGTCTTCTAAAAAAGAATCATCAAAGTTTAGGAATGCGAACTCATCAGAAGATATTCTATATACTTTCATAGAATACTTTTGAACAAATTTTTCTAAATTTTTAGATACTTCAATAAGAACTTCATTCCCTGCCTTAATACCATAGAGCTGATTTATAAGGCTAAACTGTTTAATATTCATCAGTATAAGTACATTTATTTTATTTTTTGAGAAATCATAATCAAGCTTTTGCTTGTTTCCAAGACTAGTTAAAGAATCTGTAAAAGTCTGATCTCTAAAGTGCTTAAGTACACTTTCAAAACCCTTTTCTGTAAAAACAAGGATTAGTATAGAGATCAATAAACCAACCATAAGTAATATATTTTTAAGTTTGTCTTGAGGCTTAATCAGATCAGATATATCATAATATACAACTAAATACCCTAGTTGGTTTAAATCTTTATCTTTAAGTTTGATCGATGAACTATATATGTATTGTTTTGATGACTTTTCAAGCCCAGCTACTTCATGTTCTGCAAACTTGTAAGATTTTATGTTATATATTTGACTCAGTTTATTTAAATAACTATCAATTGGCATCGAAATTTCAACGACCCCAACATAAGCATCTTTATAGTATACCGATCTATATAAACTATAATATATATTTGAATCAACATTTTTAAAGCCTGTTAAAGTATTTTTTATTTCGCTATGTTTATATAGGATCTGAACATTTGAATTTTTTGTTATTTCCGATATTTTTTTAATATCTTTATTTGCAATTGCTTTACTAAAGTGTTCATTTAAAAGAAGTTTTTCTAAGGAATGTTTTAAAATAGTCGAGTATCTGCTTTTACTGAGTTCATAAAGATTGTCAGAAACTTTTGAGATTGATTTAACTCTCTCTTGAACTAACTTATCAAACTCATGATTCAAAAATATATAACCAAGCATAAAAAGTATCAAGATCAGCAACACTGAATATAGAAACATTTTTTGTTTAGTTTTTTTGAGTGTACTCATATATCAAACTTTTTTTTGAAATAACTCTTTACATAATATCACAAGTAAACATTACTAATTCTTAGAAAATACTTTAAACTTTTATATTTAACCAATCTTTCTTTTGATAAATATACCAATAAATTGTTCCTTTTATAAGTGTCTCAATATTCATAACGATAAATACAGATAATATTCCAAAGCCCAACTTATAAACTATATATGATGGAATAACCCTAAAAAACCATAATGAAAAAACATTAATTTTAAGTGTTGTTTTTGTAGCTCCTGCTGCACGTAGAGCTGATGAATAAACAAATGTTATAGCCAAAGGGATTTGTGCGAGTCCTACTAATATAAGATATTGAGAAGCGACCAATATTGTAGCCTGATCATTAGTAAATAGCCCAACTACAAGCTCAGGGAGTATGATCATGAAAAAACCTATACTAGCCATAAATATGTAAGCTATTCTTCCACTTATAACACCCATTTTGTATGCTTTGTCAAGATTTTTTGCACCTAAATTTTGCCCAACTAATGCCATAGCTGCTATAGCAAACCCAAAACCTGGCATAAAAGCAATACCTTCTATTTTTAGACCTACCTGATATCCAGCAAGTTCTACACTTCCATACCAAGCAATAACAGCAACAAAAAATAAAAAACTTAAACTAGATATACCACGGTCTAATGCTGCACCCCAGCCTACTTTCCAAGCACGTTTTAGGTCTGCTATACGAATAATAGGAATAATATTTAACTTTGCAGTTTGCTTTTTTAGTATTAATATATATATAAATACATTAAAAAGATAAGATATAACTGTAGCTATGGCAGCACCTTCAATCCCAAGTTCTGGAGCTCCAAAGTGCCCAAAAATCAATACATAATTTAAAAATGCATTAATCATTGCAGATACAAGTTTTATGTAAAGAGAACTTTTTGTATCTCCAGCTGCACTAAGAGCATTGTAAAGAAGTGCATCTAAAAATATAACAACCATTCCTAGAGATAAAATCTTAAAGTAAGCAGTTCCTAACTTAACTACTTCATCTTGTGCTCCAAGTAACAAGTAAAAATATTCACTAAAAAAATAACCTAATATAGAAACCAATACTGATATTAAAAACGCAAAGATTCCTAATGAGTATAAAAGAGCTGATGCTCTTTTTTTTCTGTTATTTCCAATAAACCTCGAAAACAGAGCATTACCACCAACTACATAAAGCGTCATTATTACATTTATGACCATCATAAACTGCATACTAACACCAACTGCTGCTAATGCATAAAAACTGATCATACCAACCATGATCATGTCTATTAGAGATTGAAGTATATCTACGAGACTTTTTAGTGCAGCAGGGATTGCAAGGTAAAAGACTCTATTGGTATCTTTGGAGAATTTTATTAGATTCAAATTACTTTATATTCTTTTTATCAAAGTGGTTATTTTTTCATTTTCTTCTTGAACATTTAGCTTTATTTTACAACCGTATTCTTCAAAAGGATTAGTAGAGACTATGCCTTCAAACTTTGCCAGTACTTTTTCAGCATTTTGTAATTCATCAACCATGAATACAAGTACAAATCTATTATCAGACCATCTTACCAACATATCATCTTGTCTAATCATTTCATTAAGTTCATCTACAAATTTTTTATATTCCACATCTTCTTTTGTTACATAAACTGATAAAGTTGCTATAATTTTTTCATTAAAGTTTGCTGCTTCTTGATACGTTTTAGCAATTTGTTGAAAATATTTTTTATCATATGCTCCACTAGACTTATCTATATTTGCATGATTTTGAATCATGATCCTTTTAATCAAATCTTGAGTTATATCTTTAAATATAACTACACTATAGTCTTCTGCACTTCGATCTACATTTACACTAAAGGCATGTGGTTCATAGTTTTGACTAAGCATACTAACTATTCTGTCAGTTTCATCAACTTGACAAATAGCATCGATCCAGTTTTCACCATTTGGAATTTTATCTTTGTTAAAATAGCTTGGATGTGGTACAAAATTTTTTACAAACTCTCCAAAACTTTCATTATAATGTTTTGTCGAAGATACATTAAAAAAACTGTTAAAAGAGTTGTTTGAAAATATAACTTCATCTCTTTTAAAAATAACAATAAAATCTTTTTGTAAATTTGACACACTTGCTATAAGTGATAATGAAGCATTATCCATTTATGACCTCCGAAACTTTTTGCATCTCTGTAAATAAACTTTCTTTATCTTTAAAAGACAAAGTAGTCTTAACTTTTTCTTCTTGATCTTTAGGTGTAAAATCAAAAACTAAAACATAATTTATAATTTTAACCTTATTATGATTCATATCGCCCCATTCTAAACTCATCTCAGCAATATCCCCATCTAATTCCACTACGACTGCGGGGTATAGTCGTTTTAACTTTGAGAGGTCTAACTCTCCCTCAACAGTTTTGTAAATCATACAATATATTCCTTACTTAATCTCACTAATTTTTTTAGTTTTAATTACCCATTTAAAATAAAAACCACCTATAATAAAGCCAACTCCCATAATAAACGCTACACCTTCTAAAGTAACTCCGTTTTCAACTAAATATCCTGTCATATATGAAGTAAAAGCAGCAGAACTCAAAAACAGCATATCATTATAAGCAACAATCCTACCATAATATTTTTCATCTATATTTTTTTGCAATAGTGTGTAGGTATAAGACCACAAAGTAGTTGCAAACAAACCTACTATAAAACTTGCTACTAAAGAAAGATAAAAATCATGCATCATATATGCCCAGATCCAAAGAGCAAAACCTTGAAAAATAAATATATAAACTATACCCTTGTTATTGGTAAATTTTGACAAAATTATTGGACCAAAAACAAGTCCTAATGCCCTAGTTGCATGGAGTAAACCTAGGGCTAAAGATGCTGCTATTATATTTGTATAATAATGATCAACCATTAAAGCAACCAAAGCATCAAAAGCTGTAAGTCCTACAAAAGCATGTAACAACATCAAATGGATTGCATGTTGGTACTTTTTTAAATATACAAAAGTATCACGCATCATCTCATGTAGCTTCTCTTTAGTTTTTATAACTTCAACATCAATATTTAAACTGTATAACAAAAAAAAGCCAACTATAAACATCAATGTGTCCAATATAAAAGCTATTTTAATACCTAAAGAGTACACAACAAATCCACTTACAGCCATGCCTAATGTGTATGAGACTGACCATATTATTGAATGCAGTTCATTTGCCTTTTGCAATTTACTTCCCTCAAGTATTTTTGGGAGTAAAGACATCTCTGTTGTAAAGTAAAAGCTAGCAGCTGCCATTTTTATAAAAATAAGTAAATATAAAAAGTAAAGATCATCCAGTTCATTTATAAAGATCAACAGAAAAGTGGCTACTATCTCAAAAGTTATTAAAATTAATAATAATTTTTTTGGTTTCATACTATCAATGATCGAACCAGAAAAAGGTGCTTGTATAACTCCCGCTAAAAAATGTAACATTGCAACAAATGCAACTACTTTTGGATCAGCCTGAAGATTTATTAAAAGTGTGTAAATTGCTACATTACTAAACCAAGCGCCAAAATATGCTATTAGCTGTATTATTGATAGTCGTCTAAAAACACTGTGGCTTTTTAAAAGTTGTATATATTGTTTCATCGATGCAAGATTATCATAACTAAAGTTAACTTTAATTATAAAAATTAAAATTTATTACATGATTATTAAAGTAAAAAAAAATATTGTCGATTTTATGGTTGATAACAATATCATTAATATAATGACATAGTAAAAAGGAGTACGTCATGGATGGCATAGCAAATGTTGCTAGACAGCAACAGACACAAGTACAAACAGGTAATTCTCAAAATGAGAAAGCTCAAGAGATTCAAGCACAAGCTCAAAAAAAAGACTTGGTTGAAGTAACTCAAGAGAAATCAACTAAAATAGATTCTAAATCTCAAGTTGAGGATTTAGTAAAAAAACTAAATGCTGCATTAGCACCTATGAGAACTGATTTAAGTTTTGGTGTGGATTTAGATGATGTTTTTTATGTAGCAGTAAATGAATCTGAAACTAATAAAATGATTCGAAGATTCCCAGCTGAACAAGCTCAAGACTTTTTACCGAAAATGCAAGAAGTAACAGGGATGTTATTTGATACAAAAGGGTAAAAGTAAACCCTTTTGTGTTTCTCATTATCTTAATAATTTCTCACCATTTTATCTGCTAACATTTTTTTAATATCTTTTATTGTATAATCGCCTAAATTATTTTAAAGTATAAAGGTTTTTTTGTTATGAAAAAAGAGGTTAAAAAAGTAGTTCTAGCATACTCTGGTGGACTTGATACCAGTATTATATTGAAATGGTTACAAGAGGAATATAAAGCGGAAGTTATCACATTTACAGCAGATCTTGGTCAAGGTGAAGAAGTTGAACCAGCTCGCCAAAAAGCGCTTGATCATGGTATAAAACCTGAAAATATTTTTATTCTTGATATCCAAGAAGAATTTGTAAAAGACTATGTATTTCCTATGTTTAGAGCAAATGCTATTTATGAGGGAGAGTACCTTCTTGGTACATCTATAGCAAGACCACTAATCGCAAAAAAACAAATAGAGATCGCAAAAAAAATGGGTGCAGACGCTGTCAGTCACGGTGCAACTGGTAAAGGTAACGATCAAGTTAGGTTTGAGCTTGGATACCTTGGATTAAATCCAGACATTACGGTTATTGCTCCTTGGCGTGAATGGGATCTAAATTCACGTGAGAAACTTTTAGCTTATGCTAAAGAACATGGAATTAAGATCGATCAAAAACATGTAGATGCAGATGGAAATCCAACTGTAAGCCCATACTCTATGGATGCTAACTTACTTCACATATCTTATGAAGGATTACACTTAGAAGATCCAATGAATGAGCCAGAAGATTCTATGTGGCTATGGTCAAATTCTCCAGAAGATGCACCCGATGAAGCTGAATATATAACTATTGAGTACAAAAATGGTGATCCGATATCTATTAACGGTGAAGAGATGAGTCCTGCTACAATACTTAGAACTCTTAACGGTTACGGTAACAAACACGGTATTGGTAGAATAGATATAGTAGAAAATCGTTTTGTTGGTATGAAAGCTCGTGGATGCTATGAAACTCCAGGTGGAACTATTATGTTAAAAGCTCACCGTGCCATAGAATCAATCTGTCTTGATCGTGAAGAGGCTCACTTAAAAGATGAGTTAATGCCAAAGTATGCAAAACTGATCTATAACGGTTTCTGGTTTGCACCTGAGAGAGAAGCTCTTCAAGCAGCAATCGACAATACACAGCAGTACGTACAAGGAAGTGTAAAACTAAAACTATACAAAGGTAATGTAATAGTTGTAGGACGTGAATCTGATAAATCACTTTACTCAGAAGAGCACTCAACATTCGAAGAAGATGAAGTCTATAACCAAAAAGATGCAGAAGGTTTTATACGTTTAAATGCATTAAGAAGAATAATCGCTGGTAAAAAAAGAGGCTAACATGAGCATGATTAAAATAGATATGAACTCTCCAGAATTTAAAGAGAGAATGGAAAAAACTATAAAATTTACAGATAAAGTTTGTGAATCTCGTGGTTGGGAATATAACCCTCAAGAGGAAGTAAACGAGGGTGTTCAAATGGGTCTTGCTCGTAACAAGATTATGTACAACAAACTTTTTTGCCCATGTTTTATGGTTGAAGAAGTAGATGGTAAGCCACAAAGTGTAGATAACAGAATATGCCCATGTAAACCAGCGATAGAAAAAGAGATTCCAGAAGAGGGAAAATGTCACTGTGGAATCTTCTGTACACCTGAATATGCAGCTGAGAAAAGAATTGAACTTGGTATGGAAGAAGTTGTACATACTCACTCTCGTGGTCTTACAAAAGAGGAATGTGAAGTTCTTATTAAACAACCTGAACTTGATGGTGATGAATTAACTGCACTTATTGAAGCTAGAGAACTTGGTATGGTTGAATTTACACTTATAGATGTACGTGAGCATATGGAATGGCAGATGGGTCATATCAAAGGTGCTGACAAACTTATTCCTACGAGTAGTTTTTACCAAGCGATTGAAGAGGCTAACTTAGATAAAGAAGCACACAATATTGTTTATTGTCACGTTGGAAGCAGAAGTGCACACGTAGCAATTATTATGAAAGACATGGGCTTTACACAAGTCGGAAACTTAACTCACGGTATTGTTTCATACAGTGGAGAAATTGAAAGATAAAATTAAGGAATATTAATGAAAGTACTTTTAATAAAAGATGTAAAAAACTTAGGAAAATCTGGAGAAGTTAAAGAGGTTAAACCGGGTTATGGTCAAAACTTTTTAATAAAAAAAGGATTTGCAAAAGCTGCAACTGATGAGATCATTGCACAACATAAAGAAGATGAAGCCAAAAAAGCTCAAGAGTTAAAAGATGAGATCGAACAACTAAAAGAGATGGGTAAAAAACTTGACAAGTTAGAGATCATAATATCTAAAAAACTTGGTCAAAATGGTCATCTTTTTGGTTCAGTTACAAAAGATGAAATAGCTCATGCATTACAAGAGCAACACGGTATAGAAATAGATAAAAAACATATTACAGATAAAACAACTATAAAAACTATAGGTGAGCATGATCTTGACTTTAAATTAGGTCATGGGATCCATGCAACTTTACATGTAGATGTTCAAGGGGAAAACTAATCTATGTTTGACGCTACTACTATACTTGCGTATAAAGGTAAAAATAAAGCTGTTATCGGTGGTGATGGTCAAGTAACATTTGGGAACTCTGTACTTAAAGGTAATGCTACAAAAATTAGAAAGCTTCATAATGGAAAAATACTAGCAGGCTTTGCAGGAAGCACTGCTGATGCATTTAACCTTTTTGATATGTTTGAAGAGTTCTTAGAAAACAAAAAAGGTGACATTTTAAAAAGTGTTATTGAGTTTTCAAAAGCATGGAGAAAAGACAAAGTTTTACGTCGTCTAGAAGCTATGATGATTGTGCTAAATAAAGAGCATATTTTTATACTTACAGGTAATGGCGATGTAGTTGAACCTGAAGATGGCGAGATAGCTTCTATCGGTAGTGGTGGAAACTTTGCTATATCTGCTGCTCGTGCCTTAAAAAAACATAGTTCATTAGATGATGAAGAACTTGTAAAAGAATCTTTGATGATCGCAGGTGATCTATGTATATATACAAATCAAAATATTAAAACATTAATTTTAGAGGATTAGGGATTGAATTTAACTCCAAAAGAGATAGTTGAATATCTAGACAAATATGTCATAAGTCAAAAAAATGCAAAAAAAACAATTGCTTTAGCACTTCGTACACGTTATAGACGTATGCAACTAAACGAAGAACTTCAACATGAGATTACTCCAAAAAATATTTTAATGATAGGTTCTACAGGTGTTGGTAAAACAGAAATATCACGTCGTTTAGCTAAAATGATGAAAGTTCCTTTTATAAAGGTAGAAGCTAGTAAATATACAGAAGTTGGCTTTGTGGGACGTGATGTTGAGTCTATGGTTAGGGATCTTGTAATCAATTCAGTCTCAATTGTAAAAGCTGAAAAAGAAGAAGAAAACAAAGAAAAAATTGAAAACTATGTTACCAATAGAATTGTCGAAAAACTTTTACCACCTCTTCCTGAGAGTGCAAGTGAATCTAAAAAAGATGACTATAACAGACTTCTTGCAGCTATGGAAAAAAGAGTAGAATCTGGTGAGATGGATGAGAAGATCATAGAGATAGATATAGACTCAAATATTCAAGTAGAGTTTGCAGACTCAAACCTTCCTCCAGAAATGATTAAAGTTCAAGAATCTTTTACTAAAGTTTTTTCTCAAATGAACAAAGAAGATAAGAAAAAAGAGATAAGTGTAAAAGATGCAAAAATCATGCTTCGAGCAGAGGCAAGTGCTAAACTAATTGATAATAATTCTATAAATGCTGAAGCATTGAGACGTGCCGAAAACGGTGGAATAATATTTTTGGATGAGATAGATAAAATTGCACTAAGTGAAAAAAGCCAAGGTAGAAATGATCCTTCTAAGGAAGGTGTTCAGCGTGATCTTCTTCCGATTGTAGAGGGAAGTAGTATTACAACAAAATACGGTGTTATAAATACCGATCATATACTTTTTATAGCTGCAGGTGCATTTCATGTTAGCAAACCAAGTGATCTAATCCCTGAACTTCAAGGGCGTTTTCCTCTAAGGGTTGAGCTTGAGAGCTTAACGGAAGATTCACTTTATCAGATTTTGACTCAGACAAAAAATTCACTTTTAAAACAATATCAGGCTCTTCTGTCTGTTGAGGGAATGGATCTAATATTTGACGATGAAGCTATTCATGCCATTGCAAAACTTGCACATCGAGCAAATGAGACAACTGAAGATATCGGTGCAAGACGTCTACATACAGTACTTGAAAAAATACTAGAAGATGTTAGTTTTACAGCAGATGAATATAAAGATAAAGAGTTTATTGTTACAAAAGAATTAGTTCACAAAAAACTAGATACAGTTGTTGAAGATGACGACTTGTCTCGATACATATTATAAAGGTAGAAAATGACAAAAGCAGGATTTGTTTCTTTGATCGGTAGACCAAATGCAGGTAAAAGCACACTTATGAATTCACTTTTAGGTGAAAAAATTGCAATGGTAAGCCAAAAAGCCAATGCTACAAGGAAACGCTCAAATGCTATTGTTATGCACAACGATTCACAAATAATCTTTGTGGACACTCCAGGTTTACATGAAAAAGAGAAAGTTCTTAATCAATTTATGCTTGATGAGGCCCTAAAAGCTATGGGTGACTGTGATCTAATAGTATACTTAGCTCCTGTAACTGATTCGACTGAGCATTATGAAAAATTTTTGCAGCTTAACGAAAAAAAAGTAAAACATATAATTGTTTTAAGTAAGATAGATCAAGTAAGTCAGGAAAAACTTTTTAAAAAGATAAATCAATATAATAAATTTGCTGAACATTTTGAAGCTCTAATCCCAACAGCAATATCACGCCAAGTTGGTCATGAAGACTTACTGGATACTATTAGCAAAAACCTTCCAGATTCACCTTATCTTTACGATCCGGACGATCTAACAAGTGAACTTGTTCGTGATATATATGCAGGTTTTATTCGTGAGGGCATTTTTGAAAACATTAGTGATGAGATTCCATATGAAAGTGATGTTTTAATTGATAAGATTGAAGAAGATGGTAATGTTGATAAAATCTTTGCATCAATTATAGTTGAAAAAGATAGTCAAAAAGGTATCATAATTGGAAAATCTGGTGATGCTATAAAAAGAATTGGTATATATTCTAGAAAAAAAATAGAAATTCTTAGTGGGAAGAAGGTGTTTTTAGATCTACAGGTTATTGTGAAAAAGGGCTGGTCTAAAGATAAAGAATATTTAAAAGAAATAGGTTATACATCATGAAATTAATTTTATTAATATTTATTACATTAGTGCAGATTAATGCAAATACTATTTTAGATAGCTACAGAGAAAATGGTATTTATAAGATCAAAAAAGATCTTGATAAGCAACTCGCTCAAAAGAGCTACTGGAGTGAGCATATAAAAAACGTAGACACTCGTTTTGGTTATTCAGAACTTTACTCATCTTTTTTGATATGTGATAAAAATAATTCAACATTGACTATATATAAAAAAGATCAAAATAATACTTATGTAGAAAAAAAAGTTTATCATGCATTTACAGGCAAAGTAAGTGGGGATAAACAAAGAGAAGGTGATCTAAAAACTCCTGTTGGGGTATATAAGATAAATAACAGGCTTAGTAAAGACACTAAACTTGATCCTTTTTATGGTCCACTTGCATTTGTTACAAGCTATCCAAATCTTTATGACATAATACGTGGTAAGAATGGAAGTGGTATTTGGTTACATGGACTACCTATAAACCAAGAGCGTGATGACTTTACCAAAGGCTGTATTGCTATTGATAATAAAAGTATAGAATGCCTTGATAAAAATATAAATATTGATAAAACAGCTTTAATAATACACCCTAACAAACCTATACATCCTACAAAAGAAGAACTCTCCAATATACTATCCCAATTATATGCGTGGAGATATTCATGGTTATACAATAATCTAGATGATTACTTATCTTTTTATGCTGATGATTTTACTAGATTTGATGGAATGAAGATAGATGCATTTAGAAAATATAAAAAAAGAGTCTTTAATAAAGATGAGAAAAAAATAATCAGATTCTCAGATATCAGTGTTATAGCTTACCCTGGTAGCAAAAATGTGTATCAAATTACTTTTAATGAGTATTACAAATCTAGCTCATTTGAATTTAATGGGGATAAAACATTACTTGTTAGATTAGATAATCTGGATAAACTTAAAATTTTTATAGAAAAATAGATGCTAAAATTTTTTATATGTTTGGCAATTTTTTTCTCTTTGTCATTTTCTAATGTACAACTTATAAAGAAAGAGACCAAAAACTCTAAAAACACTCTTTTAGTCATAGGTGGTATACACGGAGATGAACCTGGTGGTTATTTTGCGGCATCTATATTATCTACCAGCTACAAAATTGATTCTGGAAACCTATGGGTTGTTCCAAACCTAAATAAAGAAAGTATACAAAGAGATGTTCGTGGTATTCATGGAGATATGAATAGAAAATTTTCCAACATTTCTAATAATGATAAAGATAAAGAGATAGTAAAAGAGATCAAAAAAATAATTTTATCAAAAAAAGTATCTTTAGTTCTTAACCTACATGATGGTCATGGTTTTTATAGAAAAGAAAACCAAAGTAAAATTTTTAATCCAAACTCATGGGGTCAAACATGTGTTATAGACCAATGTAAACTCACACAAGAACAACCTTTTGGCAATCTAAATGATATAGCTTTGAGTATAAAAAATAAAATGAATAAAAGACTTATAGAATCACACCACAGTTTTGATGTAAGAAATACAAAAACAAAATTTGAAGATGAAGCTATGAAACTCTCATTAACATACTTTGCAGTTACAAATAATAAACCTGCTTTTGCTATAGAAACAAGTAAAAATTTATCTTCACTTGCTCAAAAAGTGTTTTATCAACTTGTTGCTATAGAAGAATTTATGAATATTATGGACATAAAATATAAAAGAGATTTTAATTTAGATGTAAAAAATATTGAAAATAAGCTAGTTAATTATGGAAAAGTACTAATTAATGACAATATATCACTAAATTTAAACGGTATAAAAAGATATTTAAGCTATATTCCGTTAAAATCTGATGTGAATGTGTTTAAATTTTCTCATCCATTAGGTAGTTTTAGAAAAATTAAAGATAGATACATTATACTAGTAGGAAACAAAATAGTAACTACTCTAAAAGCTCAATATTTTAAAGAAGGTATTAACTGCCCTAATAATTATGAGTTTTTGGTTGATGGAAAAGTAAAAAAAGTAAAAAAAACTTTAGAAATTGATGTTAAAGACGATTTTAAAGTATTACAAAACAATTCTTTAAGAGTTAATGTTATAGGATACAAAAGTGAAGCTTCTCTTACAGAAGCTGGAATTGATGTTGCTTATAAATATTTAGATAAGAGATTTTCTGTTGATAAACGTGAAAAAATCTTTAGAGTTGAACACTATAAAAATAATAAATTTTGTTCCATGAATATGGTTCATTTTGAATAGGATCTTAATTAATGAGTGAAAGTACTGGTCAAACATTTTCAAATGTTATATCATTAAATCCTTATGATGGTGATTACGTTAGCGGGATATCTAGTTTTTTATCATATGATAAAAGTGTAGCATACAAAAAAGATCAATACAGTATCTCATATATTGATACAAATAGTTTTATTAATGCTCAGATATCAATAAGTAAAAATATTCCAGAAGAAGACATATATGATGCTGTATTAAGTAAAACATATGATGAATTAGCACTAGATCAAGCAGTATCATATGAAATAGAATATATAGAGTTATATAATGCTTTAGATTCAGAAAATAAATACTTCAATGTTTTTGTTGTTGATCCATTAGATATAGAAGAAACTTTTTCAGATAGTATAAAACAAGTAAAGTATGTCGATACAATAATACCATCACCTTTACTTTTTAAATCTTTATATTCTAAAGAGATAATTACAAACTCTGATGCACATGTTTTTATATATTTTGAAAAAACAAATGCTTTTATATCGATATATAATGAAAAAGACTTTGTATTTAGTAAAACTATAGAATATTCCTATGATAATTTATATGAACAGTTTTGTGAACTATATGGCGAAAGAATTGAGTTTGAAGACTTTTTAAACTTTATGGAATTTGAAGATCTAAAAACAACAGAAAGTCCATATAAAGAATTTTTTATTAAACTTTATAAAGATGTTTTTTACAATATTAATGATATTTTAACTTATGTTAAAAGAGCATATGAAATTAAAAAATTTGAACATATTTATATTGGAACAGAGCGTCCAACTGCTTCAAAGCTTGATGAAATATGTGAGTTTGAATTAAACATAAAATCTGATGTAATAAATTTTGACTTAGGTTTTGAATCAGCAGAAGGTGAAAGCATTAGTCTATTACATCTACTAATGCAGATATATGTAATACTCCCTGATGAAGAAAAATATATATGTAATTTTACAAAATATGAAAGACCACCAAAATTCATACAAAGAGACAGTGGTAAGATAATACTTATTGCAGCCGCATCTTTGATACTTGGTTTTGCATATCCAGTTGGAAATTGGGTTGCATCTTATGCACAAGAGCTTCAAAAAGATATATTAAATAATGAATATATAGAAATTCACAATAAAAAAACAACTAGAGAAGCTACTATAAAAAATAGAAAAGCAGATAAAGAAAAAGCTTTAAATCTACTAAATGAAGAAAAGAAAAACTTTGTAGATAAAAAAGGTACGTTGGTTAAGATTCATGATGTTAAAGTTAACTACCTAATGAAAGCTAAAGTTTTAACAGTACTTACTAAGAACTTAAACACATTTAATGTTAAATTAGATTCAATTAACTACGAACAAAAAGACAAACAAGATAAGTTTGAATTTGGATTAGTTTCAAATAAAGGGATTAGAATTACAAAACTTATTAAACACCTTACAAAAATTCATGAAGGAAAAATAAAATTTTCTATTGATAAAATTATATTTGATGAAAGTAAGGAAAGATATTTTAGCACATTAAAGGTGGAAGTATTATGAATATAGAAGATTTGTTACATAGAATAGATACATCTTTAAAAGATAAAAATGAAAAAGATAAAAAGCTAACATACTTAATGGTTGCTTCAATTATTTTTGTATTTGCATATCTTTTTTGGGATAGTTCTGCAAACAACTTTGCAAAAGTTCAGGATGAAATTAAAGCTATTCAAAAAAAGATAAACACTGATAAAGGATATTTAGCTGCAAATCCAGAGTCTACAATTGTAAAGTTAGATTCTGATATAAGAAAAACTCAAGCTGAAATGTTAGATTATAAAGACAAAAATAGTTATATTAAACATAAGATAGAAGAGATATCATCTTTAATTTATGATGAAAGGACATGGGGTAACTATATAAATTCTATAGCTTACAATGCTAAAAAATATAATATTAAGATTACAGAGTTTTCAAATGAATATGTTAATAGCAATGAAGCATTTGGTCATATGTTAAATTTAGAAATAAGTTTAACAGGTAGCTTTAAAAATACTCTTAAATTTATTAATTCTCTTGAAAAAAGTGAATTAGTTGTCGATATTCATAATCTAGATATTAGAGCTGAAGATAAACTAAAGTCAAATGTTAAATTATCTGTATGGGGGATTACTTACTAATGAAAAAGATATTTACACCTTTACTTTTAAGTTCAGTATTAGTTTTAGCTAATACTATAGATCTTTCATGGGTAGACAAACAGATAGAAGCTATTAAGCCTCCTAGAGAAGGCGAAAGTATGAAAAATATTTCTCAAATAAAAAATCCATTTGTTTTTTTATCAAATAATGAAGAAAAAACTAAAGGCTCTGCTAAAAAAAGTGAAAATAGTGAAAAAAACAAAGAGGCATTAAAACAACAAAAAAGTGTTGTATTTAGTAAAAATTCATTTTTACTTGGAGCAATTATAAATAAAACAGCTTTAATAAATAACAAATGGTATAGAGTTGGTGATATAGTAAATGGGTATACAATCGTTAGCATAGATAAAAAAACTGTTAATTTAAAAAATGCTTCATTGAGTAAAATACTCACAACAAAAACACAAAATACAAAACTAAAATTTAAAGATAGGTAGGTTAAAATATGAGATCATTAAAAAAGCTTGCACTTAGTGC
>Ga0193962_1000181_pt1 | contig 27914 bp, 23 predicted proteins | sample FB_5_MG_FD_140335 | JGI IMG/M metagenome (GOLD analysis project Ga0193962, IMG submission 140335) | Microbial mat bacterial communities from the Broadkill River, Lewes, Delaware, United States - FB_5_MG | ecosystem: Environmental > Aquatic > Freshwater > River > Microbial mats | place: USA... | reverse complement strand
TAACTTTTTCGTTTTCAATATTTTCAAAGAACGTAGTCGTTCTGTTTTTCCTTTTAATCACTCAGAAAATCTGAGCGGAAAAGCGAGTGCAAAGATAAAGAATTTTTATTCCTAAATCCTAATAAAATTAAAAGAAATTTTAAAAAGATTTTCGAAGCTCAAAACCCCTAATCATCACCCCAGAATTTCAGTTTTTTTTAAACTTCCCTCGCTAGAGAAGCGGCTGCAAAGATAAATAAAATACATTTACAATTGCAAAACTTTTTTGAACTTTTTTTTGAGATCGAATACTTGTAAAAACCTTATAAATACTAGTACTTCACAAGATCTCCTTCCTCTAAAAGCGGCTGCAAAGATAAAGAATTTAATTCCTCATTTCCTAATGCAAACCTGAAAAAGTTTCAAAAAATTTAAAGCCGAATTTTAATTCCGTTATCGCTAACTTATTTCCTCAAAATTCAAACACTCTACCGTTGTAAAGCGGGTGCAAAGATAACGCAAGTAATTCCACTATTCCTAACCAAATTGTAAAGTTTTTCTTAAACTAAACCTAACACTCTGGTAACCTGATCGAAAAATTTCAAAAAAAATAAGTCCGGTCGCTATTACCAGCAAATCCGGACTTATTCAATCATTTTCTAACCTAATGAAATGAAACTATGTTCTTATGTCATTTCAAAAATAAAATATAAATGAGTTAAGCATTCTGAAAAACTGTTAATGAAATATAAAAGTAATACTGATTGCTAGCTTGCATTAAGGATTGAAGCGGTTACCCGACACAATTAACGAAGTAATGAGGAATTGTGTTGAGTAATAGCGGAAAGCCTGACCCGATAGGGAAACGCCCTAAATAAAAAAAGCCTTCTCGAAATGAGAAAGCTTAGATATATTATAAATCTTTTTGAGATTTCTTTTTGTCACGCTCTACTTGCCAAGGGAAATTATTACCGTGAGGAGCTCCGAATTCCTTTGCCGTTAATTCCTCTGGCTTTAATCTATACACCTCAACATTCCTTACCGCTGGCGAGTTGTATGTAAATTTCTTATCGGTGTATTGTCCCATTAATATATTTAAAGCATCCACCTTTTGATCGTAATCGGTGATAAACTCAATCTTACCACGAGCAACCACACTTTTTCCTTTCATACGATAGCTGCATGCTATGTGCACATCCTGATATGCCAATTCGGGCGGAGTACAAAAGGTAATGCAGACTTCAGGCTTAGCCTTCATGCAATCTATTAATTTACCGAAATCGGCACCATGCAAATAGATATATTCATCGTAATATCCAAAATTCATAGGTACTACATAAGGTTTGTTTTCAGCATCGACAACTCCCAGGTTGCAAATATCGCAAGAACGAATTATTTCTTCTATTTGCTCTTTGCCTTCTATAAATACAGTTTTCATTTTTTTTGATATTTTGATATAAGAATTGAGATTTAGAGAATCGTACGGTTTCCCAATTCTTTGGAAATTGCATTTTTAATTTGATCGAGAACCATTTTCTGTTGCATCAGTTCCATCATTTTAGCTGAATGGCCAGTCTCCTGAGCTTTTTGCATTTCCTGAAGAACTTCTTTCATTAAGATTCTCACTTTTTTTCCTTTGTATTCGTTAACCATCTTAGGAACCAAATCCTTTAATTTCTCAAGAATAGATTCGACATAACTCCCATTTTTGGACCATATTTTACTTTCTTCGTAGGGTTCACTTAAGATATCGGCGGCTAACTGACTGACTTTTTCGTTGCTATGATCACGAAAGAACGTTTTAGCATTAAAACTCTCCTTATCCATATTAGATCCGTAAAGATCGAAAACTAATTTATACAATGGATCCACCGATTCCAGCTCATCTTTTTGCAGTTCTGAGATAATAAACGAACCAACCTTAGTAATTAACTCTTGTCCATTTTCATCGGTTTCCTTAAACAGAACCTCTGAATCGAAATTTAAGAGTAAACTTACAAGAGCTCTTTCTTCCGTATCACAAGCATTCGCGAGATCTTTAATTCGGGATTTTTCAAAACTGCCCAGCTCTTTTATTTCTGCTACAGTTCCACTTTCTCTTCTTTTCTTTTCAGTTTTATTCAATTCAGAATACAAAGTTCTTTCATCCACATTTAATATCCTACTGCACTCCTTAATGTACGGAGGTCTTGTTGGAGGAGACATCTTCTCTATAGATCTTAGAATATCAACAATTAAATTTGCTCTTTTTACAGGATCTCCTTTAGCATCATCTAAAAGTAATTTGGCTTTAAAAAGAATAAAATCGCTTTCATTTCTATCAATATAATCAATCAAATCAGAAGCTCCCATAGTTCTAGAGAAGGAATCAGGATCTTCACCTTCTGGTAATAGCAATACTTTTGCGTTCACCTCTTGTTCCAAAATCAGATCGATTCCTCGAAGAGATGCTTTTATTCCTGCAGTATCGCCATCGTATATAATGGTAACATTATTCGTAAAACGCTTTATCAATCGAATTTGATCTGGCGTTAAAGCCGTACCCGAAGAGGCAACCACATTCTCGATTCCTGCCTGATGAAAGGATAAAACATCGGTATAACCTTCAACCAAAAAGCATTTATCGTTTTGAACAATGGACTTTTTTGCCTGAAAAATTCCATAAAGAACTCTACTTTTATGGTATACTTCAGATTCTGGTGAATTTAAATATTTGGCCGCTTTCTTATCATTTTTCAGAATTCTACCTCCAAAAGCCAAAACTCTCCCTGCAATTCCATGAATAGGAAAAATAACACGACCTCTAAATCGATCGAGTAAACGATTCTCCTTATCTATACTTAATCCGGTTTTAACCAGATACTCCCTTTTATATCCACTATTGGTAGCCTGTTTCGAAAAAGCTTCCCAATCTTCCAAACAAAATCCAAGTTCGAATTTTTTAATAATATCGTCACGAAATCCTCGTTCTCGCAGATAACTCATCCCAACAGCCATTCCTTGCTGATGCTGATACAGATTGTGAGAAAAAGATTTCTGAGCAAAAGAATTTACAATCATCATACTTTCGCGATCGTTCTTCTGTTTTTCTTGCTCAGGCGATAATTCTTGCTCAACTACATCGATATGATATTTTTTTGCAAGGTATTTTAAAGCTCCTACATAATCGAGATGTTCGTGCTCCATTATAAAGTTCACAGAATTCCCACCTTTTCCACAACCAAAACATTTGTATATGCCTTTAGCTGGAGAAACTGTAAAAGATGGTGTTTTTTCGTTATGGAATGGACACAATCCCAAATAGTTAACGCCGCGTTTTTTAAGAGTCACGAAATCAGATACAACATCGGATATCTCCGATGCATCGAATATTCGTGTTACTGTTGACTGATCAATCATATCAACAAAAATAGGAAACAAGATTGAAAAAGATCGAAAGAATAGTAGAATTTAAAATTTTGATTTTTTACAATATCACAAATCACAAGAAATCACTAGCTCCAAACAATGGAATGACTAACTGGAACGTTAGAATAATGAAAAATTATTGAGTAAATTTAATTAAGCATACACATAGAAAACATATGAAGTCAATTGGAGCAAAATCATACTTCCTAAAAGGAGCTGTAGCAGGAATTCTTTTCTTTTTCATTGGATATCAGGGATATTCGCAAGAATCTCTACCAACAGCCAATGATTATAAGAAGTTTTACAAAACTAAAACTCTTATTGTATTGGAAGATTCTCCTTTTTCAGACTACAATTCTAAAATAAAAAATGCGATCCAAAAGAACTGGAAATTAACGGAATATGATTTTATAAGCAATAAAGAATTTGAACAGAAAAAATTGAATCCGGAATACTCTTTTTTGGTAACTAGCATTGTTACTTTTAATAAAGACAAAACCAAAGCGGAATATAATTTTTTGAGTCTGCTAATGGGAGGAACTGCCACAGACATTACTGATATGACAGATCTATGCTCTATTCCACTTTCATATCTGGATGTTGATGAAGAAAGTTACCTATACAAAATGGAATCATTAACTCGTTTTATTCAAAATCATGTTTCGTTTATTAGCGATTATCCTTCTGTAATTTCAAAAAATATATTGAAGTTCTACAATAAAAACATGGGTGAAATCAAAAACAAAATCTTGTACATCACACAAAAAGATCTTCCTAAGGATGCAAAATCTTTATCGAAAATCAAAAAACTGTATTCGGGCAGGGTTAAGATTGTAAGTTCCGATGAAATAGAAAATGCCATAAGTAATAAAGATCGGGATGTAGTTTTTCTGCACAAAGTTGGACCAGAAAAAACTACTAAAAAGGCAAGGTGTTTTAAGGTTATTATTGGTGCAGATGATGCAAAAATTTACTATTTTGATTATCACATGATTAAAAACAAGCAAACCGATAGCTTCTTAAGCAAGGATTTTAAAAAACTTTTAAACTAGATGTAATGAAGAAACTCGTTGTGTTAAGTGGTGCAGGAATGAGTGCCGAGAGCGGAATTAAAACCTTTCGGGATATGGGAGGATTATGGAATCAGTATGATGTGATGGAAGTTGCCAGCCCAGATGCTTGGAGAAATAATCCTAATTTGGTTCACCAATTTTACAACGAAAGGCGAAAAAAATTATTTGAGAGTAAACCCAACCAGGGACATCAGCTTTTGGCTGAACTTGAAGATCACTTCGATATCCATATTATAACTCAAAATGTAGATGATTTACATGAACGAGCTGGTAGTTCGAAAATTCTTCATCTGCACGGCGAATTGAAAAAAGCCAGAAGTACTGTAGATTCAAGCTTGATATATGAATTGGATAAATGGGAATTGAGCCTAAATGATACTTGTGAAAAGGGATCTCCACTGCGCCCTCATATTGTTTGGTTTGGAGAAAGTGTTCCTGCCATTTTGGAAGCTGCTGAAATTGTCGCACAAGCTGATTTGTTCCTTATAATAGGAACCTCGATGAATGTTTATCCTGCTGCTGGATTAATTGACTATGTTCCCAGCGGAGTTCCTATATATATTATAGATCCAAATCAACCCAAAATTCAATCGAATCGCAATATTACCTTTATTAATGAAATCGCAAGTGTTGGTATGGCAGAACTATACGACATTTGCAATTAAAATCTTAAGGATATGAAAAGACTATTGCTACCAATATTTACAATTTTCATTCTTGCTTCATGCAGTCATTACGAATCTGCCACTCCTCTTGGACTACCAGAAAAATCAGCAGTTGAAGAATCGTTTCTTGGTGAATGGATACTTTCTGATGAGAAAAAAGAAAATGAAACTTCAGGCTTTTTGAATGTTATGGCTTTTAATCATCACGAATACCTTGTGCAATTGTATGAATTTGCTGACTCATCAGAATATATTGAATCGGTATTAAATTTAAGAATGTTCTCTACACAAATAAAAAAAGACAATTATTTTAATCTTATATTTTTGGGTCCAGATGCAGAATCAAGCTATATGATATACCGATTAAAAGAAATATCAGGTAACAGATATAAATTAATGTATTTGTCGAAAGATAATTTTGAACTCAAATTTGAGAATTCTGAGAGTTTTAAAAAGTATGTTGAAACGAATCAGAAAGAATTCAATAAAGCATTTTTGCCCGAAGGAATATTGAGTAGGAAAATAGATTGAAGATCTATACTTGATGGTAAAACAAAAGCCGATACATATTAGTATCGGCTTTGCTTTTATAAGGTATGCATTAAAATTAATCTTCTGTAGAAATTTCATCATCTGAAGTTTCGTCTTCTCCACTAAACCCTGAAAAATCTCTAGATGCCTTTAATAGATTACCCGCATGCAAGGTTAAATTCTTAGTTTCATTCAGAATTCCTAAATAGAGTACAGAATTTCTAGTACCTACTTTCTCGGCTTTAATTCTACGAATTTGTTCTTTTCTGAACTTGCGAATCGATGTCAACAAGCTTTTCTGCTTAGCAAAAGCTTTCTCTATTTCAGCAACATCATAACTACTCTCTTTTAATATGCGATTGATAGTTCTGAAAAAATCATCCAGTTTAGTTTGGATTGTATTCAGTTCATTAACCTGCTCTGTTATTAAAGTTTTGTGATTATTATCAACATAGTCAAATGCTGGTCCAGCGATAAAACTCATTGAGTGAGCAATCTCACGCAAGTAGTCAATCAATTGAACGTAGAAAGGTCCAGTAGCAATGCTATCGTCGCTTAACTTTTTCATCATCAAAGGAACCTGATCTTTAATCGATTTTGCCTCCTTATCTAACTTACCAGCTTTTTTATTGCATTCTTTCAATTTTGCACGTTCTTCAAAAGCAAGTCCATTAATTATTTTTCCATACAAATTTGGAATCTTAACTGTGATACCAGAAACTGCAAAAGTCAACTGCTCAAAAATTCCACCTTTTATAATAATTGTATCATCTTCCTCGCTTACTTCTTCCTTAGCTTTAGATTTTCTCTTATGGAAAACATGCGAACGAACCACAAAGATTATAGCAAGAGTTAACAATCCAAGAATTGCAAAACCGCCTAACCAATTTATCAGATTTGCAAAAATAAATGCCGCTGTAAAGGCTGAAAAAGCTGTAAAAAACCAACCACCAATAACAGTTAATACACCTGTAATACGATATACAGCAGAATCTCTACCCCAAGCTCTATCTGATAAGGAAGTACCCATAGCCACCATAAATGTAACATAGGTTGTAGATAATGGTAATTTTAATGATGTACCTATAGAAATAAGGATACTTGCTACGGTAAGATTAACTGATGCTCGGATCATATCGAAAGCTGGTTTATCCTTAGGATCAACTCCCGGAATCACAACTTCCTCTGGTTTATTAAATCTATTCGCTATTCCTTGCTGAATAGTAGCTGGCATCATGCGCTTAAAATTGCTATTCGCTGATAATGAACGACGAACCAATAAACGAGCAAAGAATGATGATCCAAATTTTTCATCTCCCTCATTTTGGCTACTCAAGCCAATTTCAGTCTCGGTAACTGTTCTGGCTTTTTTTGAAAACCATAAAGTAACAGTCATCACAACACCTGCAATAATCAACAAGTAAGTTTCTGTTTGTACTTTTGCGCTAAGAATTCCCATGGTCATGCCATAAGGATCTGCGCCCGGATTAGCTGCAAATGCCTGGAACGATTTGAAACCTGCCAATGGCACACCAATAAAGTTAACCAAGTCGTTACCTGCAAAAGCCATAGCTAAGGCAAATGTACCAACCAATACAATTACTCTAAGGATATTTAATCGAACAAACCATACTAACAATTGTAATATCACTGTCCATCCAATAAAACACACTGCAATAATTGTAAAAGTATTCGCTTTAATCCAAGCTAAAGTTTCTTTATCGATAAAAGAAGAACCCTTAGCACCTTTAATCAAAATGAAATACGTAATTGCAGTAATCGCAAATCCTCCAAAAATAGCACCAAAGTATTTAAATGACTTTTCATACTTATATGTGAAAATTAGTCGGGTAACCCACTGAACGAGCGAACCTGATAAGAACGCAATTACAACACTAAGTAAAATACCCGTTATAATGGCTAGCGCCTTAGCAGAGTTAATGTAATTTCCCAAATCGAGTAGGGATTGATCTGCAGAGTTCATAATTTTAACCACGGCAACCGCAACTGCTGCACCTAACAATTCAAATACAATTGATACTGTAGTTGATGTTGGCAGACCTACGGTATTGTAAAAATCCAACAGTATAATATCTGTTAGCATTACCGCAACAAAAATAATCATGATCTCGGCAAAGTAGAATTGATCGGGATGAAAAATCCCTTTTCGGGCCACTTCCATCATACCGCTTGAAAAGGTTGCTCCAACTAAAATTCCCAAGCTGGCAATAATCATTATCACATAACGAGGGGCAGCTTTAGAACCAAAAGCAGAGTTTAGGAAGTTCACAGCGTCGTTACTAACGCCAACAATAAGATCACTTATGGCTAATGCAAATAGCACCACCACAATTAGTAAGTAAAAGTTCTCCATGTTATTAAGTTCGTAAATTCGAGACAAACATACTAACACATGGAGAAGAAAATGTTTCAGTTTTGTTACGTTTGTGTTAATTTAACGTTAACAATCCTATTTTTCTGATTTATTTAGCTTTACCAAATAATCAGCTGTTGCTACATTTAAAGCCATTGGTACGTTATTCAGAACACAAGTTCTAATCAAGGTTTGAATATCGTGTTCATGCCCATGCGGAGTTTCAGCATCAATTAAAAATATCACTTCATCTACCTTTCCTTCCAGAATTTGTGCAGCTAAAAGAATATCTCCTCCATTAGGACCGTGACCAAAAGGCTCAACTTCCAGATCCAGCACGGAATTTAAAATTTCAGATGTATTTGTAGTTCCGATCAATTTGTGCTTTTTTAATTCGTCCTTATGTCTTTTCACCCAAGCCAACATTACACTTTTCTTCTCATTATGGGCTACCAAAGCAATTGTTTTCATACTCTAAATAATTTTATCAATTAATATTCTATAGTTAATTTGATGGTTTTCGATTCTACTTATGATCTTTATCCAATTTGGAATCATTCATATCAAAAAAAAATATATTATTTACAAGAACATTAGGCCAGTAAAGTAAGAATTTAGTATTTTTCTGATAAGAATATTATCAGCTTCAATAATTACCATAGCTATTTATGTATTTTTTGAAGCTTGTAACAAATAAACAAAGTATTCTTCAAATCAGTAATAAAATTGTAAATTTGTTAATATTATATTAATGTGAAGGCTATGAGTAATCTATCTAAAATTCTTCTTTTGTGTGTTCTGATTGTATCAGTAGGGCTAAGTTCGTGTAAAGAAGAAGCTAAAACTGTAAAGAAGAAAGCGACAACCGAAAAAGTTGCAAAGAAAAAAGAAGTTAAAAAACCTGCAGCTAAGCCTGTAGCAAAAAAGAAATTAGAACCTGTTGTTGAAAAGGTGCCTAATAAATATTTTCTGATAGTTGCCAGTTTCGAAAAGCAATCAAATGCTGATAAGCTTCAAAATAAATTGAAAACAGAAGGATATGTATCAGAAGTTCACAACGCAACTAACGGATTCTATCGTGTTTCCTACAAAGGTTTCTCGAATAGAAAGTTAGCATTCGAAGAATTAAAGAATGTCCGCTCAACAGAAGAGCATAAAGATACTTGGCTTTATATCAAACGATAATTAGGTATGGCAAAATTGATTTATTTACTCATCCCGGTTTTTCTATTACTGATATCCTGTAATGATAAAAAATCGGTAACCACAGTAAACAAAGAAAATGTTGTAGCGCAAACTGCGAAACGACAAGTTCCTGAACTTACTCCACCTCCAGAAAAACCGGAGCCTAAATTAACAAATGAACAAATTGCCCAAAACAGAAAGATATTTGATTACCATATTGTAGCTGCAAGCTACAACTACAAAAAGCAAGCGGATAATTTTAAAAGTAGACTCTACCAAAAAGGATATCCTTCAATTGTTTTAGAAAAAAATGGTAAGTATAGAGTAGTTCTGCAATCTTTCAACAATAAAGAATCGGCTGTAAAAGAATTAAAGCGACTGCGTAAACTGAATAAAAAACCCGACTTGTGGTTGTTACGTCAGTAACCTTACATTAGTAAGAGAGTAGAAAAAATAATAGTAAAACCTAAAACAAAACCTGCATATACCTGAGAAGGAGTGTGCAGGTTTAATTTTAAGCGGGAATAAGCCAACAAACCAGCCATTAAAATTCCTGCAATAAAATACATGCGCAACGAACTTGAGAATAGAATTGAAAAAGCCATTATCATTCCAAGAAAACCACCTATTCCTGCCATGTGAATGCTCACTTTCCATTTTGTAGAAATACCAGCAATAACAGCAATAGAAATAATTGCAGCCAACTGTAAATGAGCTACAACTCTTGTAATTGGGAATTTCATTAGTAAATAAAATCCCAATGCATAAAAAATAATCGACAATGCAAGAGGTATTATTCTTTCTCTTTTGTTATCCAATCCATAATCAGACACTAATTTTTGAGCTTTTAGCAATGGCAATACACTTACCGGCAATAATATTGTTGATATTGCCACAATTAAATAAATTACTCTTATTAGTTGAGGTGGTGTATAATCTAAATAAGTTCCTGAATGAAATACAATAAAGATTGAATAAAGAGGCATCAACATAGGGTGTGCTACTCCAGAAATTATTCTTGAAAGATTCATATTCTTTTATTCTTGGGTCAACCTGATAATTCAGAATTAAGTATCAGTAAGGTTCATACTTATATAAAACAAAGGTGCAAAGATAATTGTCTTTGCACCAAGTTCTTTATTCTTTAACAAAATTTATAGTTCTTTTCTTAAGCGAGCCACCGGAATATTCAATTGCTCTCGGTATTTGGCTACTGTTCTACGGGCAATCTGATATGATTTCTCTTTTAATATTGCAGCCAACTTATCATCAGTTAATGGCTTTTTCTTGTCTTCATTATCAACACATTCCTGCAATATCTTCTTAATTTCTCGTGTAGAAACTTCTTCACCAGAATCGGTTTGCATACCTTCTGAGAAAAAATATTTTAGTGAGAAGATTCCAAAATGCGTTTGGATGTATTTCGAATTGGAAACTCTCGAAATGGTTGATATATCTAAACCAGTGATATCTGCAATATCTTTCAAAATCATTGGCTTTAATTTCTTTTCATCACCTTCCATAAAGTAAGCACGCTGAAAATCGATAATTGCATTCATACTAACCAGCAAAGTATTTTGTCGCTGCTTAATCGCATCGATAAACCATTTTGCAGAATCCAATTTTTGCTTGACAAACATTACCGCATCCTTCTTATCCTTCGATTGATTCTTCTTATTTCCAGAATAATCCTGCAACATTTCCGAATAGGATCGACTAATGTGAAGTTCAGGTACATTTCTAGCATTCAAACTTAAACGAAGGTCACCATCTTCCTCTTCCAGAATAAAATCCGGAATAATGGTTGGCGAAGCTTTTACCATTGGATTGTTAAAAGCCGATCCTGGTTTAGGATTCAACTTTAATATTTCATCAATGGCACATTTAAAATCTTCATCACTCGCATTTACACGCCTCTGTATTTTATCGTAATGCTTTTTCGTAAATTCTTCGAAATGTTTCTTTAAAATTAGTTGAGCCAATTTTACATCTGGGTTGTGCTTTCCTTTTCTTTGTATCTGCAACAACAAACATTCCTGTAAGTCTCGAGCACCAACGCCTGCAGGGTCAAAATCCTGAATTACTCTCAACAGTTCAACCAATTGCTCAAAAGAAGTTTCAACTCCCGTTGAAAATGCCAAATCATCAACAATATTATCGATATCTCTTCTCAAATATCCATCTTCATCGATATTCCCGATAAGATATTCGGTTAAGGCAGCATCTTCAGGAGATAAAATTCGAAGTCCCAATTGTGAAATCAATAATTCATGAAAGGTAGTTCCTCCCGAAAAAGGAATTTCTTCATGTTTATCATCTTTCGAATAATTTTGTGCAGATAATTTATAAGAAGGAACATCTTCATCATTCATGTAATCTTCCAAAGTAAACTCTTCTCTATCAGAATCTGGTTCCGCTGTATCCTCTGTTTGACTACTTTCCTGATATTCTTCTTCGTTTCCTCCTTCTTCGAGAACAGGATTTTCTTCCAACTCCTTCTTAATTCTTTCCTCGAGTTGCAAAGTAGGAAGCTCCAACAACTTTATCACCTGTATTTGTTGAGGTGATAATTTCTGTAATAATTTTTGCTGTAAACTTTGCTTTAACATACGAATTCTGTTCTTTTTTTAAGATGAAGCAAGGTACATAATCTGCGCTGAACTTACAAACATCAAGCCAAAAGTAAAAAAGGAGAAAGTGAAAATGAACAAAAAGAAAACATAAATCTAAAAGCCTTAAGTGCAAATAAAAAAACCGCATCACTTGCGTGACACGGTTTATCAAATATTATAATCATCTCAATATATTCTCATCTGAAAATTGAGATTTAGAATTTCATTTTAAAATTCAGCATTCTTAGGGGTTCTTGGGAAAGGAATTACATCACGAATATTACCCATTCCGGTAACAAATAACATCATTCTTTCAAATCCTAATCCGAAACCAGAGTGAGTAGCCGATCCAAATCTTCTAGTATCTAAATACCAATCCATTTCATCAGCAGGAACTCCCATCTCAGTCATACGAGTTACCAATTTGTCCAAATCTTCCTCACGTTGCGATCCTCCAACAATTTCACCAATTCCAGGAAATAAGATATCCATTGCAGCAACTGTTTTTCCATCATCATTCTGTTTCATATAGAACGATTTGATTTCTTTTGGATAATCAATCAGGATAACTGGCTTTTTAAATTTCTTTTCAACCAAATAACGCTCGTGTTCCGACTGAAGATCAGCTCCCCAACCTTCAATTAGGTATTGGAATTTCTTCTTCTTGTTTGGCTTAGAGTTACGAAGAATCTCAATTGCTTCTGTATAAGTCAAACGAACAAAATCGTCTTCCAATACAAACTTCAATTTCTCTATCAATTCCATTGAACGATCTTCTGCTTTCTTCCCTTTTTCCTCTTCCTGCAATCTCTTGCTTAAGAATTGAAGATCTTCCATGCAGTTATATAAAGCATATTTAATCATATACTTTAAGAATTCTTCAGCCAAATCCATGTTATCAGTAATATCATAGAAAGCCATTTCTGGTTCAATCATCCAGAACTCAGCCAAGTGACGAGTTGTATTTGAATTTTCGGCGCGAAAAGTAGGACCAAAAGTGTAAATCTCACCCAAAGCCATCGCTCCCAATTCACCTTCTAACTGTCCAGAAACCGTAAGGTTTGTCTCTTTTCCGAAGAAATCTTCTTTATAATTAATGCTACCATCTTCGTTTAAAGGTGGATTTTTAGCATCTAATGTTGAAACTCTAAACATTTCGCCTGCACCTTCGGCATCCGAACCTGTAATTAAAGGTGTGTGCATGTAAAAGAATCCTTTTTTATTGAAGAATTCGTGAACAGCATAAGCCATAGCATGACGAATACGAAATACTGCACTAAAGGTATTGGTACGAAAACGCAAGTGTGCTTTCTCTCTTAAAAACTCCAAAGAGTGTTTCTTTGGCTGTAAAGGATATTTTTCAGGGTCCGCAACACCTAAAACTTCAATATTTTTAGCTGCAATCTCAACTGATTGTCCACTACCTTGTGATTCAATCACCTCTCCATCAACAGAAATGGCTGCACCTGTAGTTATTTTTCTTAATTCCTCCTCATTAAAATTAGGAACATCAACAACAATCTGAAGATTTTGAATAGTAGAACCATCATTTAAAGCCACAAAATTAATTTGCTTGTTACCTCGCTTTGTTCTAACCCATCCTTTCACATTCACCGTACTGCCAATTTCACTTGAAACCAACAGATCTTTGATCTTAATTCTTTTCTGTTCCATTTTTATTATTACTTAATGAGATAATAATTGTTATTTGATCTTTAAATCAGACAACAAGGCTACAAAAATATAAAATTGGATTTAATTCTTTACTTATTATCAAGATATTCAGAAAAATTAGTGAACAAAAAATCAACTTGAATCAAGTTTAAGCTTAAATACATATTTTTTTCAAGAATAATCACAAGACTACAATACATTGATTTAATGTAATTTAATTCCTCACTAAGGAAAATTGACTTAATGCAGTTTATGTTTTTTTATCAAGATTATTATCTTTAGCAGTTGCATCAACCAAGTAAATCAATGATTCAAAACAAGTTAGTACAATCAATTCAGCAAACAATACAAAAAAACCGAGATCTTCCGGCTTTTACCAATTATCAAAAAGACACAATTAGCTACTCTGATGTTGCCCAACGCATACATTGGATTCACCTATTATTTAAAGAATTAGGAATAAAAAAAGGAGACAAAGTAGCTGTTATTGGTCGTAACATGAACAATTGGGCTGTTGCTTACTTAGGAACTGTTACTTATGGAGCTATAATTGTTCCCATTCTTCCTGATTTTAATTCTAGTGATATCCATCATATCGTCAATCATTCGGAATCGAAACTTCTTTTTTCCACCGAAAACATCTTTAATAAGATTGATGATAGCAAAATGAAAAAATTAAAGGGAATTCTTTCTCTTGGCGAATTTGAAGTTCTTTGCTCATCTTGCGATAAACTGTCTAAAGCTCATAAGGTAGCTAATGAAAAATCAGAAGCAAGCACTATTGATATAGATAATCTTAAATATGCAGATCCTAAAGAGGATGATACTGCTGTTTTATCTTATACTTCAGGAACATCAGGTTTCTCGAAAGGGGTAATGCTTTCATATAAATGTTTGTATTCTAATGTTCAAATAGGATTCGATTATATTGATCTTCGTCCGGAAGATAAGATCGTATCATTTTTACCTTTAGCTCATGTATTTGGATGCATGTTCGAATTCTTAACTGAATTTTGTTGTGGCTGCCATGTTATTTTCTTATCACGAGTTCCAACTCCACAATTAATTACCAAGGCATTTCAGGAGGTAAAACCCCGTTTGATTTGTTTGGTACCATTAATTATGGAAAAAATATATAAGAAACGAATTCTTCCTGTATTAGAGAGTCGTAGAGTAAAACTGATGCTTAAAATTCCTTTGTTAGAAAAGAAAATCCACAAAAAGATAAGAACTTCGCTAGTAGAAACCTTTGGTGGGAATTTTATTGAAGTTATCATTGGAGGTGCCGCATTAAGCAAGGAAGTTGAAGATTTCCTTAAAAAAATTGAGTTTCCATTTACCATTGGATATGGAATGACTGAGTGTGGTCCATTGATTAGTTATAGCCCAAGTAAACAATTCCAATCTCACTCATGTGGAAAGATTGTAGATAGAATGCAAGTGAGAATCGATTCGAAAGATCCTTTCAATATTGTAGGTGAAATTCAGGTGAAAGGGGATAATGTAATGCAAGGTTATTACAAAAATTCTGATGCTACAGCTGAAGCTTTAAGCAAAGATGGTTGGTTAAAAACCGGCGATTTGGGAGTAATCGATCAGAATGATACTATCTATATAAAAGGAAGAAGCAAAAACATGCTATTAGGTCCATCTGGACAAAATATATATCCTGAGGAAATTGAAGCCAGATTAAATAACATGCCTTTTATTCAGGAATCAATTGTTACTGATGACAAAGATCACAAACTAATTGCCTTAATATACCCGGATTATGAATCTTGCGATGCCGAAGGCTTAACAAGAGATGAAATTCAGGTGGCATTGGAAAAAGACAAACAAATAATTAATAAAGATTTTCCTGCCTATATGAAAATTTCAAGAATAATTTTGTTTCCTGAAGAATTTAAGAAAACTCCTAAACGAAATATTAAACGATACTTGTACACAAGTTTATACCACGAGTAAAATGGTAAGCCGGTCTTTGCAGATCGGCTTATTTTTTAAATAAGCCATTTTGCAATCTGCTTCGGTGGTTGAGTTTAAAAACCAAATCGATAACAGGTGTTGCTAAAAACTGAGTTCCATAATTACTATCTAAATAGTACATCTTATATCCTGCAGAAACAGATAAGCGACTGTTTTTATGCCAATGTATTTTCCCTTGACTCTCAACTGCCCATTCTCCATTAAAATCAATATTGTAATAATCGGCATTTATTGAAAAGTTAAAATTTCGATTCACATTGCCTGCTAATTCTAATCCAGCAAAATACAGTTTCTGATTCTTATAGTATGAAGCCGTTCGATGATATAAAAAGTGATAATCCACTAGTGGAAGAGTGTCATCACCCAATTTTAAAGAAAAATCAAAACCAACACGTCCTGTTACTATTAAATCAGGAATTCGAACAAAACAATCTGCAGGCTGTGGATTCAAAATATGACTTACTATCAACTCATTTCTAAAGGTGAAAATATGAGGAACATCTGCCGATTCAAGAATCTGATCTTTAAAGCCGCTATTTTGCATCCATTTCAAGCCAAGAGTAGGATAATAAAAAGTATGCTGACTTGACAGTATGGTATTCTTCCCTATCCATTGATGTTTAAAACCAATATTAGGCGCAAAAGGAAACAACAGCAATTGCGAATTGATCTCTGTTTTAGGATAGTTACCATATCTGCTTATGGCAAGTGCACTCAAGTGAACTTCGCCCATTGGAACCACTTTAGCTCCTCGTTCGGTCCAGGTACTATAATAATCAATTCTTTCTCCTCCCACTAAAGGAACCTGTCCATATATAAGTGAACATGAAAATATCAATACTAGCAATAAAACAAGTTCTTTCTTCATTTGTAACGCTTTTAATAACTAACACGAAATAAACCATTTTATTATTAGAGATAAAATAATTCTCTTCAAATATTAAAATCGAGATTTAAACGCCATTTACCGATAAAATTAAAACAGTTACCTAATTACCTGATACAATATGTTTTTATCGGTATACTTTTACTATTGGTTGAAAATTCACACTCGCACAAAACTAATGTTAACAAAATTTAACACAGAATTGGAAACTTTTAATACGGTTAAAGTTTCCAAAGTTTTTTCTTCATGTATATTTGCAATATGAATGAGCAAAAGGAAAAGATTTTAATGAACATCTGGGAAATGTTTTTCCAATATGGTATTAAAAGTGTGACGATGGATGATATTGCTTCAAAATTAGGCATATCTAAAAAAACTCTATATCAACACTTTCCAAACAAAAAAGAATTGGTTACTCAAGCATGCGAATGGGAAAGACAAAATCCTGAATTCTCTTTCAATTCAGATGAATTAAAAGAAATGAATGCACTTGATCAATATTTTGAATTCTTCAAATTTGTAAATGAGAGAATTAAGCTACGCTGTGATTCTTTAGATTACGATTTAAAGAAATACTACCCTGAAATATGGAATAATTTCAAACAGGAAAAAATAATTGGCTTTCAAAATGAATTGCTAACCAACCTAAAAAAAGGAGTTAAAGAAGGATTCTATAGATCTGAACTAAACATCGATTTTATAAGTAAAAATCTGGTTAGTTTCTATTTAAACCTATCCATAACAGAATATCAGGTGTTCAACGATGATGAAGTATTTAATGCTGATATGCATCGAGAATTAACCATGTATCATTTACATGGAATTTGTACCAAAGAAGGAATAAAATATTTTAAAAATAAATTTAAATAGATCATTACCAATGAAAAACATCCTACTAATACTGGTGATTTATTTTGGTTTTAGTAATTTGCTATTAGCACAAAACGAGACTAAAATTAATTTCACTTTAACCGAAGCACAAGCATATGCTTTGGAAAACTCATACTCGGTAAAAGGTACCGACTATGACTTACAAGTTGCAAAAAAGAAGGTTTGGGAAACCATTGCTGACGGTTTACCACAAATTGATTTTAATGCAGATTATTCTAATAATTTAAAATTGACTAAATCTCCCCTACCAATTGAATTCGCAAATGTAATTAGAGCTATGAGTGGAGAACCAACCTCTAATGAACCAATGTTCGTTTCGTTTGCTCAGCGATATAGTAGTTCTGCTGGTGTAACAGTCAATCAGAAAATATTTGATGGATCGTATATTGTTGGAACCATGGCAGCAAAAGTATATCTTCAATTATCAAAAGATCAAAAAGAAAAATCGGAGATTGAAATAAAAGATGCGGTTGCTCAAGCTTATTACACTGTGTTGGTAGCTGAAGAAAATTATAAAACCATAAAGGAAAACCTAGATATCAACAAAAAGTTATTGAAAGAAACTGATGCATACTTCCAAAATGGCTTTCGTGAAGAGTTAGATGTTGATCAGATCCGTTTGAATTTAAACAACTCTAAAACTCAATTAGCAGATGCCAAAAGAGCGATTCGTACATCCTTAATAGTTTTAAAATTTACTATGGGAGTTGATGTTGATGATAAAATTGAGTTAACAAATTCATTAAACAACTTAGTTGATCCTTTAAGAACAGAAACAATTGTAATTTCGAGTTATGATGTAAGCAATCATATCGATTATAAAATCATGACAACAAACCTAAAAGCTCAGGATTTATTGATAAAAAATGAGCAGGCTGATTATTTACCAAATATCTCAGCATTTTACACTTATAGTAAGAACGCTAGTGCCGATGATTCAAATATTTTCAAATCAAACGTTCCCTGGTTTAATTCTTCTGTTTTAGGTGTTAAGGTCAGCATGCCAATTTTTTCAGCAGGTAAAAGAAGATCAAAAGTAAAGCAACAAAAAATAGAATATATGGCTTTAGAAAATGATCTTCAGATGACAGAACAAAATCTGAAAAAAGATTTAAGTATTTCGTTTTCTAACTTACTGAATGCGCAAGAAAAATATGAAAACGATCGTGAAGGTTCCGAAATTGCGAAAAGAATTTACGACAGAACAAGAATCAAATTCAATGAAGGTATCTCTACAAGTACCGAACTTTCAGAGAATGAAAAACAATATTTGGATTCACATTCGAACTATATAAACTCAACATTACAGTTATTGAATTCGAAAATAGCATTCCAAAAAGCATTGGGTAAACTATAAATAAAACATCCTACAAAAAATACTAAAATGAAAAAGTTAATCATAGCAGGTATAATTCCACTCTTGTTTGCGTGTTCTGCAAAAGATGCGGAAAAAGATTTGAACAAAGAAGAACAACTTAAAAAATACAAAACTGAATTTGCAGTTTTAAAAAAGAAGATTTCGGCTCTTGAAACTGAAATTAAAAACGAAAGTGGTGACGAGCAAACCATAAATGTTGTAGTTGAGGAATTGAAATCTTCGAAGTTTGAGCATTACATTCAAATTACAGGTAATGTTGAAGCTGATAAAAATATCACTATTACACCAGAAACTGGAGGAAATATCATTTCTATTGATGTCGTTGAAGGACAAAAAGTAAAAAAAGGTGATGTATTAGGAAGACTGAATACTTCTCAAATTCAGCGAACAATTGACGAGGTAAAAACCAATCTTGATTTGTCTACAACTATTTTTGAAAGACAAGAAAGACTTTGGAAGCAAAAAATTGGTTCCGAGATTGAGTATTTACAAACCAAAGCAAATAAGGAATCATTAGAAAGAAACCTTGAAGCATTGCAGGCACAAAAGGATATGGCAATTATTACCGCTCCATTTAATGGTATAGTAGATGAAATTCATCAAAAGAAAGGTGAATTGGCTGGTCCATCTATTCCTTTTGCTCAATTGGTAAATATCGATAAAGTATACGTAGAAGGCGATGTTTCTGAATCTTATCTTAACTATATCAAATCTGGTGCAGTTGTGCTATTGGATTTCCCGGCAATTGGTTTCTCTACATCCGCTCCTATCTATCGTACTTCGAATGTTATTGATCCTGGAAACAGAAGTTTTAAGGTTAGAATTAACCTAAACAATTCAAATCACCAGATCAAACCAAACCTGATTTCTATCATGAAAATCAAAGATTATGAGGTTGATAATGCAATGGTGGTACCTTCAATCCTAATTAAAAAAGATTTTGAAGGAAACTACTTGTACCTGGCGAAAAAGGAAGGAAAACATTTTGTAGCTAAAAAAACCTACATCAATGTATCAAAAACCTACAACAACAAATCAATGGTTGAATCAGGTTTAAACTTAGGAGATAAAATTATTACCGAAGGTTTTGCTCAGGTTGTAAACGGAACGCTTATCAACACCAAATAATTCGAAGAAATTATGGATAATACAAAAGACAATATACTTGCCGAAAATCAGCAACGGCAGTTTAAACCAACCTTCGGAGCTTTAAAGAACAAGAATTCCATTTTTATTCTGACTTTTATTCTGATAGTATTTGGTTGGTTCTCGTACCAAAGTATGCCTAGGGAATATTTCCCTGAAGTTGTGATTCCAAATATCATGGTATCTACTCCTTATCCAGGAAACTCTCCTATTGATATCGAGAATTTGGTGACACGACCAATTGAAAAGGAATTAAAATCATTAAAAGGTGTAAAGAAATTAAGTTCTGCTTCATACGAAGACATGAGTTTAATTGTGGTTGAGTTTAATACGGATATCCCTGTAAAACAAGCTCTGCAAGACACTAAGGATAAGGTTGATAAATCCTTAAGTGAATTGCCTGATGATTTGGATACGGATCCTATAGTTGAAGATGTTGACTTTGCAGATTTCCCAATTCTTAATGTAAACCTTTCGGGTGATTTTGGATTGGATGATTTGAAGGAGTTTGCTGAAGAATTGCAAGACAAATTCGAATCTCTTCCAGAAGTTTCTGAAGCGGATATAAAAGGTATTGATGAAAGAGAAATCAAAATCAACGCCGATTTACATAAAATGGAAGCCAATGGAGTTACTTTTCATGATATCGAACTTGCCATTGGGGATGAAAATGTAACGGTAAGTGCTGGAACTTTAATTACGGATAACACACGAAGAAGTATTCGTACAAGTGCCGATTACACCAACATGCAGCAAATTGAAAATACCATTGTTAAAGTTACAAATGGTAGAGTTGTATATCTTAAAGATGTTGCGGAGGTTGAAGATGGGTATGAGGAACTTTCATCTATATCAAGATTAAACAATCATCCTGTAGTTTCTTTATCAATCACCAAAAAATCAGGTGAAAACCTTTTGGCTGCTACCGATGAAATTTACAATATTATTTCTCAGGAAAAAGAAAATGGTGCACTACCAAGAGGGTTGATAGTTACAGTTACTGATGATACTTCGGAAGATGTAAGAGGACAAGTTGCCGATTTAGAGAATTCCATTATCATGGGGATGCTATTGGTAATTATTGTATTGTACCTGTTTATGGGCTTGAGAAATGCTTTATTTTCAGGTCTAGCAATTCCGATGTCGATGTTAATTTCGTTTATCATCTTAAACCAAATTGGCTATACTGTAAATCAGATGATTCTATTCTCACTGATTTTGGCTCTTGGTATGTTGGTTGATAATGCCATTGTGGTAGTCGAAAATGTTTATCGATTGCACGAAGAAGGTTTATCAAAACTGGAAGCTACTAAAAAAGGTGTAAGTGAAATTGCCGGTCCTATTATTTCATCAACGGCAACAACTCTTGCTGCATTTTTCCCACTATTAATGTGGAGTGGAATTATGGGTGAGTTCATGAAATATCTTCCAATTACTCTGATAATTGTATTGGCATCATCACTATTTGTAGCTTTAATATTAAATCCTGTTTTTACAGCTAGTTTTGTTAAGATTGATGACGTAAATAAAAAAATGAATAAGAAAAAGTTCATCATTATTGCGTCAGCTTTCCTAATTGTTTCTTTGCCATTTTATTTAATGAAGATGTTTGGTGCATTGGAAACCTACTTAATGGCGAATCTACTAGCTACAATTGGAATAATTATACTATTGAATCTGGCAATTTTAAAACCATTTGCACGCTGGTTTCAAACCGTTTTTCTGGTGGTTATGGAAAACAGATATGAAAGAACATTGCGTTTCGCCTTAAAAGGAATTCGTCCATTCCTATTTTTTGCGGGAACATTCCTATTAATGATTGGCTCAATTTCTTTTTACTTTAAAACAAATCCTCTTTTTGTATTTTTCCCGGATAACGATCCAAAGTCGATATATGTAACCATGGAATTGCCTTTAGGAACAGATATTCATAAAACCAACGAAACAACTCAAAAAGTTGAATATATTGTGAACAAAACAATGTATCCATTTATGGGAATCATTCGTTCCATTTCAACCAATGTGGGTTCTGGTAAAGGTGGAATGTTTTCATCAGATCGTGCTGCAAATAAATCATTAACTACCATTTCATTCGTCGAATTTAAAGAACGAAATGGAGTAAGTACTTCTGAAATAATGCAGGAACTCACCAACAATTTTAATGGATTTATTGGCGCTAAAATATTTGTTGAGAAAGATGATCAGGGACCTCCTGTTGGTTATCCAATTAATGTTGAGGTGGCAGGCGATGATTTTGAAAAACTATTAATTCAAGCTAATAGAGTAAAACAAATGCTTGATGAAGATAGAATCGCAGGTGTTGAAGAACTAAAATTAGATTTGGATCAGGGTAAACCTGAAATGCTAATCAATATTGACAGAGATAAGGTTCGTCGTTTTGGTTTGTCAACAAATCAAGTTGCAAGAGCATTAAGAAATTCTCTTTACGGATTGGAAGTTTCCAAATTTAAAGATGGAGAGGATGAGTATGATATCATGTTACGTTTGAATGACAAATACAGATATGATGTTCCTGCACTAATGAATCAAAAAATTAGTGTGATGAGCCCGATAAGTAACCAAATGGTTCAAGTTCCCATTTCATCGGTTGCCAATTACAAATATGGATCGACTTACGAAAGAATCAATCGTATCGAAAATACTCGTGTTGTTACCATTTACTCTAATGTAAAAGAAGGTTTTAATGCTAATATCATCAATACACGAATTCGCGAATTGTTAGCTGATTTTGAAATGCCTAAAGGTTATTCTTACAAACTTACCGGCGAGCAGGAAGAACAGGAAGAAACGCAAGCTTTCCTTACTCAAGCACTATTAATTGCTTTGGCATTAATTACTTTAATCCTTGTATCACAATTCAACTCGGCAATTAAGCCATTAATCATCATGATAACGGTTCTTTTTAGTACCATTGGTGTTTTCCTTGGATTGGGTATTTTCCAAATGCCATTTGTAATTCTAATGACAGGTATTGGAATTATCTCATTAGCTGGAATTGTAGTAAATAACGGTATTGTATTGGTTGATTACATAGATCTTTTAAGAAAAAGAAAGATTGAAGATACAGATATGAGCGAACGTAAATATTTGAGTTCGGCAGAAGAGATTGATTGTATTGCACAAGCAGGTAAAACTCGTTTACGTCCTGTTATGCTTACTGCAATTACAACCGTATTGGGATTATTTCCTCTAGCAGTTGGTATGAATTTCGATTTTACCACCTTACTAAGTGAATTTAATCCTCATTTATCCTTCGGTAGCGATAGTACTGCATTTTGGGGACCTATGTCGTGGACAGTAATTTTTGGATTGACAGTAGCAACGTTCTTAACATTGATTATTGCTCCAGTCATGTTCCGTTTATCAACACAAATTGAGCACAGATTGTACGATTTTTTCTCAAAAAAATAGATTCGTACAAAAAATAAACATCAAAAAGCCGGTTGTAAACTGGCTTTTTTCGTTCGTAGTAATTTAAAAAAAATTGAGGTTATCAACTAAACTAAATGTTTTTGTTGAAAAAAAAATGATGCTTATTCCAAAAGCTTTTACTAAATTGAGTGATCTTTATTGACAGGCTATAATTCCCTGATTGTGCTATTATTAGAGTAATATTTATAAAAAATTAAAATGAAATTTTCGTCCTGAAAAAAGATGTGTTTATCCACAAAAAATGGAGGTAAATAAAATCAGGGATATCGATTTTGGGCAACAACATAATAATTCGTAAATTTTTAATTGTGAGTTTGTTATTTCCAATTAACCAAATTAACCATATTCACTAAACCCTTAACCATGGAAATCATCTCGATCATACTGCAAATATTAATTTTATCTGCTCTGGCATTTATTATTTCTTTTCTGATACAGGAAAAAAGAAACGCATCTGCAAGTTCGGAAGAAACAGCTACAGAATCTGAAGTGAAGGACTCAACCACGAATTCGCTTCCAGCTTCTGACGAAACGCGCGAGGAGTTTCTTCGAATCAATGCATTTTTTATGAAGATTTTGTGTGAAAAGAAAAGCAAGAGCAATTTTAAAAGACTTCAGAAAGAATTTTTGGAGTTGGGAACTCGACTTTACTATTTAGCTTCGGAACTAACCATCCGGAAATTTTTAGAATTTAAATCTCTCAGTTCATTTGTAGAAGGAACAGTACATGAGCATAAAATTGCATTACTTTGGTTCGCCGAGTTTAATGTATTGCTCAGAAAAGATTTAGGTCTTCAGACTTCTCCTGAACTGATAAAAGATTATCTGAACATTATCCTGACATACTGGGATGAAGATGAGATGGAAAAACAAGAATTAGACGATTTAAAAACGCAACTTGCCGACTCTATAGATAATTACTTTAGTGTTTTTAATGTAGGAACCTCATTAAATTAAAAAAGTGCCTTTCGGCACTTTTTTTTATTTTCGTTGGTAACATCTAACCCAATCAATTTCCATTTCTGCATTCAAATCGTTCCTGGCTTCTTTTACTGCTAAACAAAAATTTAAATACATTGGGTCTTGCGGTACTCCTTGATTTTGTTTCTTAATGGTGACATCATTTATTTTCCACTCCAGTTCATTAGCACTCCAATCAAGAGTATAAATAAAATATCCTTTATTTAAATCTACTCCCTTAATTTTGAATTGATTCTTTTGAGGAGCATCTTCACTGCCCCAAAAGTTTCCAGAGTTTAATTTTCCTCCGTTAGCTGTTTTCAGAATATCAATATGCGGAAGACTTTTATCTGCAACCATCCAAAATGAATTTTGAACTTGCGAGTGATTCTTCAACTTTATCTTAGCTTCAAATCTACCATACTTTTGTTTAAATGAGTTTCCTGTATTCAGAACCGCTGAAGTATAATCAAATTGTTCAGGAACAAAACCTAAATTTGATTTCCAGGTTAAGCCTTCCTTCTTTTCTTTACGAGCTTGTAAAGCTGCTGTGGTTCCCGAAACTTTAATATTTTCACCTTCAGTAAACACATGTAAATCATCTTCTAAAGAATATCCCTTATCTAGTAATTTATCTCCCCAATAGTAACGGGTAATCCATTTTGAAGAGTCTAAAGAACCCGAATCAAACTCTTCTGAAAAAGTAAGATCCCACTTTTTAAATTCCTCGAAAGGATTTTTAGCTTTTAATTTAAAGAACTTTACAAACTTATCACTTGATTTTAATTGCTCGTATTCTTTCAGCTTTTGAAAATCATCCGTTTTTTCAAATCGCTTTTTATCCAACAGGAAATTCTTTTCTTTTTGAAATTCTTCCGAGCTAATTTTTTCTTCAAGCTGATAATATGTTTTCAGATCAGAAGAATTATCAAGCTCATTAAAAATTCTAAAAGCTTTCGATTTTTTAAACTTAAAATACTCTTTAATACGAGCAGATGATTTCAATCTTTTATATCCCTTCCACTCTTCAGCTTGCTTCTTTTTACTAAATCCTGATGATTTAACAATCATCTCCAATTCTTCAAATCTCTGTAAGTCTTCAGATTTTTGAACCAACTCATAGGTGCTCAATTCAGAAGAATCTTTTAAACGAAAATAAATTTTGAATTTCTTAGATTTCTGGAAGCGCTTAAATTGTTTTTCATCCTGATACAATTCACTTCTTTTAAAGCTTTTGCTCTCTACACTTTTTCGATTTCTTTTGAATTCATCAGATAAAACATATATCTCTAATTCATTAAAATGCTTCAACTCTTCCGATTTCAAAAACAATTCAAATTCTTCAAAGTCATTTCTAAGTTCGTCTCTCTTTTTCTCAATAGCAACTGTATTAGATGCTCTACGAAGTTTGGATGCTAAAAAAAAGCTCATATTATTTTAATTTCAAGGATAAAAAACGAATGCCCAATTTATACATAATCGGTAAATAATCATAATCCGAATTAGTACGATATAGAGAATGGATAGACGATTATTGTTTTACAAAGTGGTAAGTGATACTTCCAGTCTGTTCAGCTGGACTCGATGTACTTACGTTAAATCTGGTTTTAAATGAGGCTCCAACTGCAGCTTCAAATAAACAGTCATCTTGTACGCCTGATTCCTTTTTTAAAACTCTGGCATCAACAACTTTTCCACTTTGATTTACACTAATTTGCACCACAATTTTACCTTCACCTTCGCATTTAAAAACCGGAATTGGTAAGTAAATCTTATGTCGCCCTTTTAAACTGTAATAAACACTACTCGGACCACTATATTCAATACTTTGCAATGAATCCAGAACTCTCTGTTTTTCTTTGGATTCAGCCAAGCTTATACTATCCAATTTATAGTCATCTGAATTACTTCTTCCATCAGGAGCTTCATCAGATCCATACTCATCCAAATTCTTACGAATTTCGTCTATCATATTCTCAACCTTCTGTTTCGGGTCAGAATTTGATTTTTTAACGTTTTGGTTTACGGCAATTGATCGAAGAAGTTCGTCTACACTCTTAGTTATTTCAAAATTTTTTTCTTCCAGAACTTTTTCAATTTTCTCTTGTTCCTCTTTAAGAATCTGTTCTGCCACTTCAAGAGGAATATCGATGAAAATTTCTGGTTCAATATATTCTCTTCTGGTATTCAATTTAAAGGAAAATAAAATGATAAGAAGTAACATATGAAATGCCAAGGTTCCCATTACACCATATTTATTTCTCTTTAAAAAACCAGAAAACTCAGATACCAAATAAGGACCAAATTCAATTATTCGTTTACCTATAATTTTTAGTATATCTGAAAGTGAGTTCATCGATTAAGCGATAATAAAATTTGATTTTGCAATAATAACGATTCTAATACAAATTTATTAAGAAATAACGGCTATCGTGCATTATCATTGCGAATACTAAAATAAAAAAGCCGCCTAAACTTAATTAAGCGACTTTTGACAACTTTTATTATCTGAATTTACTAAAACTTTCGTTCTTTTATTAAATTACCGCTGGCATCCCAAATGAACCAGGTTCCGACTTTTTTACCTTCCCTGTATTCCATTTCATAGCGCATTACGCCCTTGTCATCCCAAATGTACCATTTGCCATGCTTCTTATTCCGTCTGTAATTGGCTTCGGCAATTTTAATCGATTTATCATTCCATGTAATCCATGTTCCATCCATTAAACCAGATACATAAGATCGAATTTCCTGAGTCTGTTCATCCTCAAAAAAGAGAGTAATCTTACCATTACGCTTTCCCTCTTCCAAATTCATTTCAATCCTTTTGGCTCCACTCTCATAAAACTCGGTGTATGTACCGGTATATAAATCCCCAGATGTATTGTAATATAGTCCTTCAATCTCCTCAATTGACTGCGAGAACGAATGACATGCTACAAGGCACAGTATAAGACTAACTACTACTTTAAAATTATTAATCATTTACTCTTAATTAGTCTTTTTTAAGTACCAAACGGATTACATTATTCACTCCGCTTACATTTACATTCTTTAATTTATTGTCGGTATAAGAAATATAGCTCGACATTACATTGTAGTTACCTGGAACTATATTAGTAATCTTAAAATTTCCATCAAAATCTGTATAAACAGTTTCCTCAGATCCTTCGAAACGAATTGCAACACCAGCTAAAGCTTCACCTGTTTCTGTATCCAAAACAACACCAGTAAGGCTTGTTGTTTCAATTGCTGCAGCTTCCGCCGCCGCCAATTCTCTGTCGCCCTCAGGCGTAACTACTTTTATTGCCTGGCTCTCAAAGCCAATTGCTAGTAGTGCGATAAAAAGAAAAACAAACTTTTTCATTGTCTTAAAATTTTCGGTTTTAGTATTCTTTATCTAACTGATTTAGTATGACATCCAATCGTTTTTTTCATTAAATTAGATATCAACAATTAATTCTCTCATACTAAGAGGTTCTATTTCCTCTTGAGTACATAACAAAAGTAAGACTGTTTAATTTGATACAGATTAGGGAACGCTTATCAAAACCTTAAGTGTTAGTTAACTTTTTATTTAGATAATATTACAAATCTGATAAAGTGAATATCTCAAGAACCAGCGCAATATGGTGGAATGATTTTGTCAATCTATTTTATCCCAAGCTATGTCAGGCATGTGGAAATTACTTGTTCAAAAATGAAATTTCAAT
>Ga0193962_1000179_pt1 | contig 28135 bp, 19 predicted proteins | sample FB_5_MG_FD_140335 | JGI IMG/M metagenome (GOLD analysis project Ga0193962, IMG submission 140335) | Microbial mat bacterial communities from the Broadkill River, Lewes, Delaware, United States - FB_5_MG | ecosystem: Environmental > Aquatic > Freshwater > River > Microbial mats | place: USA... | reverse complement strand
CCTGCCATGCAGTTAATTAAAACAGCGCCTGGGGCAAAACTTATTTCCTCGGTTTTTTACATGTGCCTGCCAGAACAAGTGCTGGTCTATGGTGATTGCGCTGTAAACCCCGATCCTAATGCAGAAGAGCTTGCCGATATTGCTATTCAAAGTGCCGACTCCGCACTAGCAATGGGAATTGAACCTAAAGTTGCAATGATCAGCTACTCAACCGGAGTATCAGGGTCCGGCAGTGACGTCGAAAAAGTGAAACAGGCAACAGAGATTGCACAATCACTGCGCCCAGACTTGATTATTGACGGACCACTCCAATATGATGCGGCTACCACAGAGTCGGTTGCCAAGAGCAAGGCGCCAAATAGCCCTGTCGCCGGTAAAGCGACTGTTCTGGTATTCCCAGATCTAAATACAGGTAACACAACTTATAAAGCAGTTCAACGCAGTGCCCACGTGATTAGCGTCGGACCCATGCTGCAAGGCTTGCGTAAACCCGTAAATGATTTATCAAGGGGCGCATTGGTTGAAGACATTGTATACACTATCGCTTTAACCTCGATACAAGCACAACAACTTAAGTCTTAGGAAACGATATGCGTGGAAAAATAACAGCAATAATTGCCAGTAGCCTTCTCTTTATTAACGTTATTTTTTGGTGTTCTATGCTGTTTATACTGACACCTATTAAGTTCATCCTCCCTGAAATAGCGGTCCGTAAGATCATGGACCCTATTTTCAGCACCATCGCTGGCGCTTGGATTTCTTGTAATAGCGGTTGGATGAAACTGACCCAGCCAACGCAATGGGATATCAAGCTGCCTGACAATCTCGACCCCAAAGGCTGGTACTTTGTTTCAAGCAATCACCAGACTTGGGTCGATATTTTTGTCCTTCAGCATGTACTAAACGGAAAAATACCTTTTCTTAAATTCTTTCTAAAACAAGAACTTATTCGCGTCCCTATTATGGGCCAAGCTTGGTGGGCGTTGGATTTCCCTTTCATGAAACGTTTTTCCAAAAGCTATTTAGAAAAATACCCTGACATGAAAGGTAAGGATATTGAAACAACACAGAAAGCTTGTGAAAAGTTTAAATACATTCCAACCAGCGTCATGAACTTTTTTGAAGGAACGCGCTTTACTCCAGCAAAGCATGAAAAGCAAAATTCACCTTATGAGCATTTATTAAATCCAAAATCTGGTGGTTTTGCGTTTGCTTTGAATGCGATGGGAGACAAATTTCAATCATTATTAGATTGCACCATTGTTTATCCAAACGGTATCCCAAGCTTTGTTGATTTTATGCAAGGTAAAGTACCCGAGGTCATCGTGCGCATTCGCGAAGTGCCTATTCCTAGCGAGTTCTGCCAAGGAGATTATGAAAACGATGCTGAATTCAAAAAGAGATTTCAAACCTGGGTTTCAGATTTGTGGTCAGATAAAGACCAGCAAATCGGTGAATTAAAGCAGATGGCCAACCTAGACGCACACACACATTTAACGTTAGGTTAACCCATCACACAGTTGCGACCGTTTGCTTTTGCTTGATACAGCATGCGGTCGGAATCTCTAAGCAAGACATCGGGCTGATCTTGCAAACTGGGTATCATCGCTGAAATACCAATACTAATGGTCACCTTTCTCAGGTCTGACCCTCTATGTTCTATTTGAAGGTCACTCACTTCTGCGCGCATACTTTCAGCAATACTCTGAGCACTAATCAGCGACATTTTAGGCAATAAAACAATAAACTCTTCACCACCATAACGAGCCACCAGCTCACCAGAACGCTGCCCATAATGCATCAAAACGGCACTTACCTGCCTTAAACACTCGTCTCCCGCCTGATGGCCATATTCATCGTTATAATTCTTAAAAAAATCAATATCGATCATGATGACCGCTAATGAATCTTGTGCCCGAATTGCTCTGCGCCATTCGCCCTCATAACTACTTTCAAAATGACGCCTGTTCGCCAACCCTGTCAATGCATCGGTCGTCGATAGCCAATGCAACTCCTCACTCAACAAGGTCAATCTTTGCGAGTCGAGCTCTAGTAAGTGATTCTTAACATAATCAATACGCGAAGAGAGCTCCATGAAATACCCAAGATAGACCCCCATTGCGATTAATAACGACCAAAAAAGAATGAATAATCCACGAGCATCATCAACCATGCCATCAATTTCGGGACTATAGGGTTGTAGAACCTGGTTATAAGAAAAGATGATGTAACTAAAAAAGACCGTCAAAGACGCTACAATGATCGGCTTTAAAAATGATCGTAATGAAATAAGGATGAAGACTTGCCAAGGAATAAAGCCAAAATGGTAAGCATAACTATAAGGCTCATCCAGAATATGAATAAATACTAGAATACTAAGACCGATGACTATCATGCCCAGCGTTACTATCAGCACAACCCAGCGAATAAGACGACGGCTGAACAAAATAGCAATACCAGACAATAACGTTCCTGCGATAAATACCCGAATCAGCCAGAGCGTATCCTTATTCTCTTGGCCTAGCGCATAATCCGTTATGCCAAACGCCAAATAGAATAGCACCCCAAATGATAAGACATTACGCGATGATTTAATGAATATTAAATTACTGTGCGATTTGTAATCTTGCTCAATATCTTTGGGGAAATATAATTTTTTATAACCAGACAATAACGCTCGATAACGATTAATCTGCTTTTCTAATTGCTCTAAATGCTCATTGAACATCGGTGTTCGTAATACCACAAAAATCTCCATTCATCTGATGGCACTGTAAAGCAAGCAAAGTAACGCAAGCAAAATCACTATGATCATCACTTTACATCAGTGTAAACTCTAAACCCAGTGAGATGACAATTCGTTTACATAAAAATGTGACTTTAAACCAATTGTCTTAACCTATATTCAAACTAACAGGAACATGAATAGCATGAAGGTTTACGACGACATCAGCTTATCTATTGGTAATACTCCTCTAGTGCGCATTAACAAACTGACTCAACACCCAAACTTATTGGTTAAAATGGAGAGTCGCAACCCCGCTCAGTCGGTAAAATGTCGTGTTGGTGCCAATATGATTTGGCAAGCCGAAAAAGACGGCCTTCTAAAACCTGGTATGGAAATCATTGAGCCTACCAGTGGTAATACAGGCATTGCATTAGCGATGGTTGGCGTCTCTCGTGGCTACAAAGTCACCCTAACCATGCCAGAAACCATGAGCATTGAACGTCGTAAGGTAATGAAAGCTCTTGGAGCAAACATCGTACTTACCGAAGGTCCAAAAGGCATGCAAGGGGCTGTAGATAAGGCCAATGAATTGGTGGCGGCCGCCAGTGGCAGCGCTATCATTCTTCAGCAGTTTAACAACCCAGCAAACCCTGCCATCCACGAAAAAACAACCGGACCTGAGATTTGGCAGGATACCGAAGGAAAAATCGACATATTGGTTGCGGGTGTTGGCACTGGCGGCACCATTAGTGGTGTTAGTCGATACATCAAGCAGCAACAAGGCAAAGCGATTACCAGCGTCGCTGTTGAACCCATTGATTCTCCATTAATCAGCCAAACCAAAGCTGGGGAAGCGATTAAGCCAGGACCTCACAAGATCCAAGGCATTGGCGCTAACTTTATTCCTGGCAATCTGGATATCGACTTAGTTGATGAAGTAGAAATGGTTGGTAACGATGAAGCCATGGCAATGGCACATCGCCTAATGGCGGAAGAAGGTATTCTAGCGGGCATCTCCAGCGGCGCTGCCCTTGTTGCAGGACTTCGCCAAGCAGAAAAAGAAGAAAACAAAGACAAGTGCATTGTTGTTATTCTTCCTGACTCGGGAGAGCGTTACCTAACATCGCCACTATTTGCGGGCATGTTCACCGACTAACATTTATCGACTAACATTCATCGATTAATATGTGCGACAGGTGGAATGAACTCTCATTTCACCTGCTCTCTCAAGCCTTATTAAATCAATTACCGACCAAGGCTTCGAAACGAAACATAATAATAGGCGTTGGGTCGTAATAATTGTGATTCGCGGTTTCTAATTCAGGCGTCACCTCAACAAATACCCAATCTTGATAAACCATTCGGCGATAGCGAAAACCAATACCATAGTTATTGAAACTCATGTTGTCATGATCTTGCCCACCGGCGCGTAGATAATACGCCAAAACCTCTTTTCTGTTTAACTCGTGATATAAAGTAAAGGCATAATCAAATTCAAAATAGCCTTTATCTAACTGATATTTTGCCCCTGTTTCAAAACGCATTAAACGATCGATATTTAAAGGTTTGTTGATTTGAAAACGCGTGCTTTCTTCATAGCCATTATTTGCCGACCATTCAAACTTTTGCGTAATACGGGTATTAAAATTTTCATAATAATCTAAACGGCGAAAACGTAATCGAGAAAAAAGATCAACAGGTATATTCCATCTTACCCCGTTATCAAAACTGATTTTCCAATTCTCCGTCACTTTTAAGATGTAACGTAAGGCTGTTGAATACTCAACCTTTTCAATCTTATCCGTCGTATTCACAGTTCTTTCATCGGACTTATCGTCATCATCCGATGATTCTACTAACAAACTAAAGCGCTCATCCGTATTAGGCAATACTAAGCGAACGTTAATACCGTAGTTATAAATAACAGAGCGACCGATTTCTCTACGAGTAAAAAAGGAAAGTTTTGCCCGGCTACCAGAAATATCATCATCGATAACATCATCACCAAAAAATGTATCGACAAAAAAGCCATCCACATTATAAGAAACGCCGTCTAAATAATCACTCAACCAATCATGAGTATCATCAATCAACGTTATTTTAATGTCATTTTCAGGTCTTTCCGTCGATGATTGCATATCCTCACTACCACCCCCTTCACTGTATTCAAAAGCACTGAAAGAACGTTTCTGAGCAGCTAGCAAAGAATCAGAAGAAAGTAACAAACAAAGCATGCTTAAATAGAGAGAGAATCGTTTCATGAATGCACAGGATCATGATGAATCAAGACATCCGCACGCGGATAAACAGCAACGATTTGAGAGACCAATTTTTCACCTTCGGCATGGGCATCTGACAATAAGCATTCGCTTGAGAAATCCAAATGAACTTGAATAAACTGAACATTCCCAGACTGGCGCGTTTTAATATCATGACAGCCAATAAAATTGTCATTTTCGGCGACCAAACGCTTAACAAGCCGCTCGACCTCTGGATCAAGAGCATGATCCATCAACATATTAAGCGCTTCTTTACCAATACCATACGCACTATGAAACAGCGCGATAACAATGATCCCAGCAATTAAAGGATCCAACCAAAACAAACCACTACTGGCACCAATTAAAGCAAATATAACCGCAATATTAGCCAATACATCACTGACATAATGAGCAGAATCTGCTTTTACAGCCAACGATCCGGTAAGGCGATATACCCAACGCTGGTAAGCAATCAAGACCATGGTCAAAATCAAAGAAACAACCATAACCCAAATAGCCCCTTCCCAAGCAACCAGCTCTTTTGGATTAACTAATCTTTCACCCGCATGCAGTAATAAAACAAAAGCTGAGCCTGATATAAAAGCAGACTGCATTAATGCCGCTAACGATTCCGCTTTCCCATGGCCAAAAGGATGGCTTTTATCCGCCGGCGCAAAAGCCAAACGAATGGCAAAAAAATTGATTAATGAAACAATGATATCCAAACTAGAATCGGCAAATGATGCGAGAACACTAGAAGAATCGCTATCTAGCCAAGCAAAACCTTTCATTAAAATCAGGCAGCCAGCAACACACATTGAGAAAATAGCCGCGCTTTGAGTGAGTCGTCCATCACCTTTTATATTCATTAAACTGTCCTTGATCCTTGTCTTATAACCATAACTCAGAATGTAGTATTAGCACTCAAATTTAACCAGAAACACCAAAAATTTTGTATTTTAAGGAATGAGAACAAAAATGTAACTTGATTCATCCCCCTTGCTAGGAGAAACTATTAACAATAAAGGCTACTATTTATTATAACCTAAAAGCATTAAATGCCGCTAAGTTGCAGCCGAAATAATAGGCGCATTGCCGATCCCTACGACAGGAATAAAAATAATGGCTATCAAAAACGCACTCATTGTAGATGACTCAAAATCTGCACGAATTATGCTGCAACGCTTGCTTAAGAAAATGAACGTAGGCTCTCTGGCGGTTGAAAGCGCAGAAGAAGCTATTCGCTATCTAGAAGAAAAACAACCAGACGTTATTTTTATGGATCATATGATGCCTGGTATGGATGGATTAGAAGCAACACAAACCATTAAAAATAACCCGAAGACCCAAAGCATACCGACCATCATGTACACCTCTAAAGAAGGTGATGGTTACAACATTCTTGCTAAATCTCATGGTGCTAGTGGCGTACTGCCGAAACCTGCGGATCAACAAGCAGTTATGGCGGTTATTGATTCATTAAGTGAACATGCGGCAAATGATGTACCGGCCAATGCTGGCATTATCGATTCAAGCATCACTCTTGACCACGTTGAGAGATTGATTAAAACACGCATCGACAGCTCAATTTTATCAGCCAAAGCCGAAATAAGTGCAGGCCTTGATGGGGTTAGCCATCAGTTGGTTCAAACCCAAGAAGAACGCTTAGTGATTGCGGAGAGAAGACTCAAACAACAATTAGAGTCGTTGCAAGCAAAAATCACTACACTGAATAATGATAGTGATCTATTTAAGCGCTTACAGCCACAAATACAAAAACAAGCCTTGGTTATTGCCGATAAACTCGCTCGTAAAAATGTTGAAGCATTAAAGCAATCAACAGAGATTAAATTGAATGCTTTGCAAGAAAACCAAACACAACAACTAGCGACTTTAAACAAGAACATCGCGAGCGCTAAACGCTCAGGAATTATCTTAGGTGCCCTATTCGGGGCAGGCATCGCAATCGCCGCTTATTATCTAGTACGCTAGCATTTACCTCGGTACTTCCTATTTTGCTTTAATATGTCGCACTATGACCAATAGTGCGACGTCTCTTGCTATAAATTCGCACAAACCCTCTGCTACAGCTTCTAAACCCTAACGACAATCGTTAAACTAAGTTCATAATAATTCATATTCTTGCACCACGTTTACTTTAGGGATAATCCATGAAGCTAAGATTGATAGCTCTATCATTTATAATACTTTCCACAGGCTGCGCACTGACAACACCACTCGTTGTTGCAGGAGCCGGCGGCCACGCTATTGCGCGCCATGAAGAAGATATTCGAGTTCGAGGAGCCGCCGCACTGCAAGAAGAGCCCGACCTACTCACCTATTCGGTAGAAGCAATCGCGCGTAACAAAGAAGCAGAAGCGGTTGCTACCTATAGTAAAGGTTTAACCAGTGATGATTATAGTCATAACATAAAATCACTTGCACTCTATCAGATTGGTTTGCTTTACATGAACCCTTATAGCGAAGCCCGCAATGATGACAAAGCATTGTCCTATTTTAATCAACACCTTGAACAGTACCCTAAGTCGAAATTACGCCCTAAAATAAAAGCCAAAATTGCGCTTATTAAAAAACGGAAATCTGAAAGTAATCAACTTTCAGCAAAAGAAATGTTAAAGCTTGCTGATCGCATGGCATTGCTTGCACAACCCAGCGTTCCATTCGATGCTGAACTCACCCCGATGAGTGAAAGAGCCATCTCAAATGACCGTATTGAAGATGCCGAAAGCGTTTATTTAATTATTTATAATAATAAAGCATCATCAGACCAGATGAGGGCAAAAGCATTGTATCAACTCGGATTAATCTATATGAGTGAATACAATACTCATCATAGTACGAGTAAAGCGATTAAATATTTCAGAATGATAAAAGAAGAATTCCCAGAAACTCGAGTCGCTAAAAAAGCCAACAAGCGTATTTCTCAAGTAATTAACCAACAATAGCTTAAGAAATATCCGCCGAAGAAAACCTTAGCTTAGCCTATGTTAGGCTAAGGTTATTCAATCCAAATTACATCATCGTTTGAATCGACACACTCTGTCTTAAAATCACTATAGCTTTCATCACAAGTGATACTTTGTATAATTAAATCTGTATTTTCACCACTAATTTCAGCATTAATGAGTAACGCTAAAATACGCTCTGAGTTAGTCTCAGCATCATCGACAGCATTATCAATTAAATTGCATAATCCGTTGGTTGCGCAATCAAACTCAATACCATCATAAAGAATTTTTCCAGAAAGCGATTTCTTTAATCCTTTAGGCCCCGTGCGCATAACGACATTAAAATCTTTATCTGCGACATCATCACGATTATTTTCTTTTAACAATTTCGCGGAACGGATCGAGCCGGATACTTTTTTAGTCTCTACTTGAATGTCGTATTCATAGCCCCAGTCGGCTGAAAAACCGGTAATCTGAGAGTGTAAAATAGTCCAAGAGTCATCACTGCCATCCGCATCTCGATACAAGAGACATAACCGAGGTTCGAATAAACCACAATCTGTTTGATAATGAGCGATGTCCCAACGGGTTTGATTAATACCTTCACAAGTAGCAGCAAAATTATTCTCTGCCGCCGTACATACCACCTTTCGCAAGGTTAATTTATCATCGCTAGCACTGAACCTAAGTTGAACTTTTGCCCCCGAGTTATAAGCATTTGTTAATAAAATACAATCCGCTTCTATACAAGAGAATGCATCTTCACCTGCCAGCATCCAGCTGTCATTTGCATTATCCAATAAGATCTGACTGGACATACTGAGTGCTAAAACAAAGGGCGCATCATCCGAATCGACAACTTCCTCAGCCTCAATACTTTTTAATCGATACAGCTCATCATCACCATCCGAGTCATAATCAACCTTAATCTTGGCGGTGTATCGCTTGCCCCACTCAAAGGCATCAAAACCAGAGTGCGCTATTTTGCTCAGACTAAATTCATCATCGGTATCAAACCGAAGACGAAAACACATGGTTGTTGAACGACTATCACAAGCCACCTTGTAATAATCAATATAAACCGTTTCTGTCGTAGACTTGTATGATGGACCTAACCCCCAATCACAACCTAATAACAATAAACTAATGACGACTATGTATATTTTATTCATGCTTACTTAATTGTTTCCTAATCACAGGTTGTGCGTACATAGAATATAACTGGTATTTCACCGCGTCTGTTTCGTTGCCAGCTCGCTGTTTCATACTCTCTAACCCAGATCGAATATCACCATAATCACTCAAAGGTTGTATATGACCTTGGTCTGATAAAAGTTTATGGGCCGCAAAATTTATCGGAAAACACGCATATCCCGCAACAATTTGCCGATCTATTTCTTTTGCTAGACTCGCAGCAGATGCAAATGCCGCGTCATCAATTTGCTGACCAAATGTGACCTGAACACGCCCTTTCTTTCCCATTAAACCCGTTACAATACTAACAACATCTTCATTCTCTGATTTTTGATATTCTTCTCCTAATGCTTTAGCGGCTAACTCACGCGCCTTCAGCAAATCACACGGATCAAATTCATAACTAAGACTAACGGGTATGGGGTTCAAGGCCTGTAGAGAGGTTGAAAAATCCTCTTTATCCATACGCCCAGCAAGTCCAAGCATTTTCAAGACGGCTGTATCAGTCTCATCAATTCCATTTTTCGCACGCCCTTCTCGCTGAGCAATCCAAACAGATTGACCTTCTTCGATAGAGTGCCTGATGTATTTAGAGAGTAATTGCAGTGCTGATAATTTTTCACGTTTTGCTACGATTGAGCGCTTCACAATAAAGCTTTTATTTAATCGCATCACATCGCCAACAACAGGATTTTTTAACAGATTGTCACCAATCGCAATCCGTCCAGTTTGCCTATTATTAATATGTAAGGCGTAATTGACTAAAGTAGGATCCAAGGCAATATCACGATGATTTGATAACCAAACATGGCTGCTAGCAGACGCTAAACCATCAAGCCCCTCAACAATCAGCCCCGTCGTCGTTTTAGCAATAATTTGCTGTACATACCCCGCCAACCATTGCTGAAATTGCTCAATAGACTCCAGCTTAGAAAGGTCACGCTGTAAACGCCAACGTACTAAAGAGCGGGCTAATAAACGTAATGGCCCACGCCAACTTGGGCGCATAAAATACGCTAACCCCTTTACTAAATCTGGTTCAACTAATAAGCGCTCTAAAATATGAGGAAATTCAGTATCATTGTATGGCCGAATATCGGCAAACTCATCCATCAAATACTCCTTGCGTTTGAAATGACGGTCAAGATGGCTTGTTTCTATTTCTTGAAGCGCTAGTATATCGCACCATACACTCTATCCCTATTCTTAAGAGGTGCTTTATTATGGTGGATACTTGGCAACCCAGCCCAAGCAACAATGTCATACCCGTACAAAAAATAACCGAATTTGCTGCATTAATTAAGAGCCAAGAAGAAGCCAAGCAAAATCTTACCGAGCTGAGCGAGGAGGATATTAAACTGGTCGAATCGTTCGTTAATTCACCGAAAAGCGCATGGATTAAGGCCATCGCTGACTTATCAAACGAGCAGATAAAGAATTTATGTGTGTTTTTTACAGTAGGAGAAATGGTGTTTTCAAACTGGGCATTCACCAGTAAAAACCCAACCATCTATTTTATTAAACACTTGAAATCACACGATGCCGCGCCGGAAAAAGACTTTATCCGCTGGCTAAAGAAGCAAACAGACAATCGCTACATACCGTATGGTGCTGCATTATAATGATTATGCCGTACTGTCCGCGTAGGCATGATCACTGATAAGCGGATAAATCTAATAAAAAGAGTAAAGGTCTGAAAACCATAATTAATGACTTTCAGGCCCATCTTGCATGAGATAATCCAATAGCAACTGACGCTGATCAGGCCACTGAAATAAATCCCAGCCATCATGAACTTCCCGCAGACTTTCTTGCAGCAACGCCATCTTGGGTGCTTCACTTCGATCTTTGCTAACTTCTTTCATGATTCTGGCTGCAACATCAGCATACTTTAAATCCATCATAAGCAATGCAGAAGGCTTGTCCTTAGCAATCAAATACCCAAGTTGAACAGGGTCATCCGCTAGAATAACGTCCCAATTATTGCGTCTTAAATCAGCGGCCAGCTCTCTCACATGATTATCTTGTAACGAAAACAATAATAATCGCCGATCATCAGCTATCAATTCATCAGGAACGGGCATGTCATTTTTCTTCAGAAAATCGACAAAGGTATCAACCGGAATACGGTTATCCCCCCGACCAGGTAATTTATATGCATCCAAATGCCCTCGTTCAATCCAACGAATGACGGTTCGGAAATTAACACCGCAGTACTTTGCGGCTTCACCTGTGGTTAGTGCTTGTTTATCTGTCACTTAATATTCTCAAATGCTTACTAAACTTATATTAAGTATAGGTAGTGACTAACCATACTTGCCTACCAAGTTTGCACTTTTACTTAGAACTTATTGTGACCAGAACAAGAGCTTTAATGCACTCAAGTTATTATGACCTTAATTTTGTCGCTTATTGATGATATTTTTTTACTTAATTGACACCTTTAGCTTTTTCAGGCCAGCTCGCCCAATGCCCTATTCGTTAATTAATGAACTTATCTGTTCCGTTAAAAACTAAAGATCACCTTGAAAATAAGGTATCATTGCGCATATCTATTCGACAATATTAGGATCAACCTGTGAAAAAAGAAAAACTGTATCATCAAATTGCCCACGCTTGCCTTCAAGTGCTGAAAACACAGGCTTCATCAGGTAATACTGACCAAGTAAAAGCGGTTTATGATGCAATTGATAATGCCTTCCATAACCAATTCGCACTTTTGTCTTCCGAATTAGAAGACTGCAAGCAGCGCTTAGAGCTGATTGGCGAACTTGATGAAAATGAGTACAACTTGAAAGATGCACAAAAAATTGCACGCCAAGAAAGTGCCAAGCACTAATTTAACCGCATTCATTCAATAAATATTCAGCTTTTATCTCCGTTATTCAAACCATTTTCTGATGACATTGAATAACGGATATCACGCTTCAAATTGGAGTTTCCATGCTTTTTTCCACTCGCTACAGTACATTTTTGCTGTTAGTCATTTTGGCAGTCGCGACGGCGGCTTATCGGATCAATATGTACTCACCCGCTAGCTCCATCATCCAAAGTCCAAATGATCAGCGAGAATATCGCTCACTAACATTGGAAAATGGTCTTCAAGTTATCTTAGTTTCTGATTCAGAGGCCGACAAAGCCGCTGCTTCTCTTGCCGTCAATGTTGGCAGTGGCGACGACCCTAATGATCGCCAAGGCTTAGCCCACTTTTTAGAGCACATGCTGTTTTTAGGCACAGAGCCTTATCCTGACTCGGGGGAATATCAAGATTTCATCAGTAAGCACGGAGGGAGCCATAACGCATTTACCGCGCACGATGTTACCAATTATTTTTTTGAAATTGATAATAGCGCATTAGCCAATGCCCTAGACCGATTCGCCCCCTTCTTTATCTCCCCAACCTTTGATAATGAATACGTTGATCGCGAAAAAAACGCCGTTAATGCTGAATACACCTCTAAATCTAAAGATGATGGCCGTCGTATTTATTCCGCTGAAAAGCAGGCGATGAACCCTGAACACCCTTATGCCCAGTTTGCTACTGGCAGCCTAGAAACGTTAGCTGATCGTCCAGATAGCTTAATTCGTGATGAGCTAATAGCCTTCTATCAACAGCATTACTCAGCAAACGAGATGACATTAGTACTGATCGGCAATTACGATTTAGATACGTTAGAAAGCTGGGTCGAAGAAAAATTCAGTGCCATTCCTAAGCGCAAAGTGGCGGTAAAAGCACCTCGCCCAGAATTGTATTTACAAAATCAACTTCCGCTCGACTTACAAATTGAGCCTATTAAAGAATTGCGTCAGCTCAAACTGACCTTTCCAATGCCTGAAAGTTTGAGCCAATATCAGTACAAACCACTGCAAATAATTAGCCATTTATTGGGTCATGAAGGTGACGGCAGCTTATTAGCCTTGTTTAAAAAACGCGGTTGGGCTGAAGGCATAAGCGTCGGCCGAGGCATAAGCACCCCTTGGGAATCAACACTGTCGGTGCAAATACAGCTAACAATGATTGGCCTGTATCGCATTGATGAAATTACGGCGGCGGTTTTTGCCTATATCGAATTATTGCAAACAGGCCTTCAAAATCCTGAGTTTATTCAACGAGTTTATAGCGAACAATACCAATTAGCAGAACTGGCCTTTGCCAATCAAGAAAAATCAAAAGCGGGTCATTATGCGGTACGTCTAGCAAACAACTTACGCCATGTTGAACCCAGCCACGTTATTTATGGCGATTATCAATGGTCAACACCAACGCCGGAAATGCTAAAGCCGTATTTAGATCAACTTAATACTCAAAACTTAATTCGAGTATTAATCGCACCTGAAGTAGAAACGAATACTTTAGACCTTTGGTATGATACCAAAATGATGTTGCGCCCTGCGTTGATAAAAACAGAGACGGCAACCAAAGAGCCAATGTTGCGTCCAGAATATAAAGCTCAGCTTTCATTGCCCTCAGCAAACCCTTTTATACCGGAATCATTTACGCTAACCAATGCACCAGCTCAAGCTGTGCCAGAAGCATTAATTGATCAGCAAGGTTTGCGTTTGTGGTACTACCCTGAGCAAGAATTCCCGCTACCCAAAGCGAAAGTTTTCATCAACTTACACAATCAAGACGTGGCGGATAATGCAAAAGATCGCATCATTGCTCAGCTGTTTAGTCACAGTGTGAATGAACTTATAAGCAGCTATACCTACCCAGCCTACGTAGCGGGTTTAAACTATCAACTGTATGCCAGTGGTCGTGGTTTAGAGTTTTCGATGTCAGGCTATCACGATAAGCTAGACGTTTTATTGGATAAAATAGTCAATACAATGGCTTCTCTAACGGCTGAAAACATCAGCGAAGCAGAATTTAAACGTTACCAAGCACAGCTGAAACGCCGCTTAGAAAATCAACTGAAAGCGAAACCCTACGAGCGCACGATTAGCGAGCTTACTCTTTGGTTACGTACCCCAAGCTTTAGCCAGCAAGAACTCATAGCGGCGTTAGAAACCGTCACATTAAATGATGTTTTAGCCTTTAATCAGCGCCTAAAAGAGTCTCTTTATGTTGACATTTATGTGCACGGCACGCTTGAGCCAGAAGCGGCAAAAGCGATCAGCAATGTATTATTAAAAGCCTATCAGCCAAGTGGCGAACGTATTCCATCCGTTAAAATAACCAAGCTGCCGAATACTATTGGTAATAACCAATACGTACAATCAATAGCACAGCAGCACCCCGATACCGCTGCGACCTTGTACATTCAAGGTCAGCAATTTGCTACAGCCAGCTCTGACAAAGACTTAACATCTGACAAGGCTCGCGCGCACTACGCACTCTTAGCACAGATAATCAGCTCGCCTTATTATCAATGGCTGCGCACGGAGAAAAAACTGGGCTATATTGTTTCAGCCTCTCCTTTTCCACAAAATGCGGTTCCGGGTTTGATTTTTATTGTGCAATCTCCAACTACGGATACCCGCGGAATAATGGCTGAAACTGAATTGTTTTTTAATGATTTTAAGCAGCAGATTGCTGAATTAACATTAGAAGAATTTGAAGACCACAAACAAGGTCTGATTAGCCGTTTAATCAGTAAAAAGAAAAACATGGCAGAAAAAGTCGGTCACTTCTGGCATAACATCGAAGTGAATCGCTTAACCTTTGATACTAACGAAGCGATTGCGGAAGAAGTGAAAAGTATTCAGCTAGCGGATATTCAAAAATTGTTTACAGACAGTATTATGGATAAAAAAGATCCACGCTTATTATTTTCTCACAGTATGAATGCACCTGAAGTAAATGATAAATCTGCTTGGAAAGATTTAACTCAAGTAAATAAGGCAGAGCTAGAAAAGCTATAAAGCGTTATCGACTCGATAACATCTCTTTTGACGCCACGTTTCCAGACTGGGCACGTGGCAATGCTACAGGGAAGTATTCACGCCGTTCTGTGGAATAACGACTCAGTAATGGATTTTGATGTGATATCACTCACATCAGAACCTCGAATTACATCAATATAGAGTTACTGCTATCACCATCTGCTGAAATTGCAGCCACTAACGAAAACTGCAAAAAGGTTGCCGCAGTCGTAATGTAATTATGCAACCAAAGATGGATTTGCTCTTGCTGATCGTCTTTATCAGCAATGTGGCCCGCATAACCACTCAGTATTAATTCAACCGTATGTTTCGCCAGTTTTTTCTTACTAGGATCCGTTACCGCAATTAATAATCTTTGCTTAGCGAAATCCCAATCAAACAAACAAAACATCGAATCATCTTCAATATTTTCATCCAATAAATCAAACGCATAATCTGCTGCTGCTAATACTGCTTGCTTTAGTTCGCTTTCATCGCTGCTTGAAGTTTGTGCACTATGGCAAAACGAATTGCTAATTTCCCATTTCATAATATTCACCTTACTATCACTTTTTAAAACCGATCAAATTCTTCAAATTGGTATTCAAACTAGCATTGATGCTAGCTATAAAGCTGCTGCCACTGAGCCAGCTTATTATTAATTTTTGCATCCAGGTAACGCTCGATCGCTTGCTGCATATCTTCGCTGCTTTTAATACGACGAATAGGAATAAATAATTCATTCGCTTCGGGATACGCCTGACGCATCTGCGTAAGCCACTGTTTAACCCGGCTTGAATAATGATGCCCTTTTGACCCAATCACTTGCACTTTACGATAATCTAAAATCATCACGACAACGTCTAGCCAGCTCATTTTCTCACGGATACCCGCGATAATAGCCGCCAGATTTGGCGTCGCTAAAGCACCACGGCCTATCATAATATCATCGCAGTTTGATACCTTACGACACGCAATCGCATCTTCTTTCGTCCAAATTTCGCCATTGGCGATAATTGATAACGATCGCCCCTGATCGGCCAACTTCTGCTTTGCCTCGGCAATGTAATGCCACTTAATCGCTTCAGCTTTGTAACCATCTTCTTTGGTGCGCGCATGAATGGTTATCTCGTCGGCACCTGCTTGCACAATAGCATCGACAATTTCATGCACACAGCTGGGATCATCCCAACCTAATCGAATTTTAACCGATAAGGTTTTATCCAGTGGAACAACCGCTCGCATCGCGGAAACTGCATCATTAATAAGCTGAGGCTCTTTTAATAAGACCGCTCCCCCTTTGCTTTTATTCACGGTTTTTGCCGGGCAGCCAAGATTCAAATCGATACCATGCGAGCCGAGCTCAATCGCTCGTTGTGCATTAGCCGCCAAGGTTTGTGACTGAGAGCCTAAAAGCTGAATGCGAATGGGCACACCACATGGCGTTAGGCCATTATTCTCTAATTCTGGGGCAAGCTGATAAAACGTACGGGGTGGTAAGAGCTGCTGATTGGATACCCGTAAAAACTCCGTGATGCATAAATCATAACCGCCTAAACGGGTTAGCAAATCACGAACAGAATGATCCATTACGCCCTCAAGTGGGGCTAAAACAATGCGCATTTTACGTTTAACATCCGGCTTAAAATTGCTCTGCAGCTTAAAAAGCCGTGATCATATCAACTTCGTTTCGTTTTCGCTAACAACGAACAACAAAACTGTCACTCAGTCATGACAGCTTGGCAGTATCGGCTATTACTAAATGACAGAATCCTTGCTAATCTGGCTCTACTTTAAAAATAATTCTAATAATCCGTCCTACTGAATCAGCAGGACTCAGCCTGAAAGGTCTCAGTATGAACCCACAGTTTGATGTCATCGTATTTGGCGCTACCAGCTTTGTTGGTCAAATTTTAGCGCAATATCTCACCGACACGTTTAATAACGGCGAAAATCAGGAAGCATTAAACTGGGCAATTGCTGGCCGTTCTCAAGCAAAGCTCGATGAAGTCAAAGCGAAGATCAATCAACCTGAGTTAGCAACCTTACAAGCGGATGCCCATGATGAAGCGGCGATCAGAGCCATGTGCGCCCAAGCGAAAGTCATCATTTCAACCGTTGGTCCCTACGCACTGTATGGCGAAACGTTAGTGAAAGTGTGCGCTGAGACTGGCACAGATTATTGCGATTTAACCGGCGAAGTTCAGTGGATTGATCGCATGCTAGAAAAGTACGAGACCGCCGCCAAAGCGAGCGGTGCACGGATCGTGCATTGCAGCGGTTTTGATTCTATCCCTTCTGATATGGGCGTATATTTTACCCAACGTGAAGCGAATAAGACCCTGGGTGAATACTGCTCTAACATATCCATGCGAGTGAAAGCAGCTAAAGGCGGCGCCTCGGGCGGCACCATCGCCAGTATGTTGAATATCACAGAAGAAGCGGTAAAAGATTCCTCTCTACGTAAGAAATTAGCCAATCCTTATTTGATTTGCCCAGAAAATCACGGCAATACAGCACGTCAGTTTGATACTAAAAAACCGATATTTGATCAAAACTTTAATGGCTGGACCGCACCTTTTATTATGGCGGCCATTAATACACGCATTGTGCTGCGTTCAAATGCGTTAACAGGAAATCGTTATGGCAATAACTTCCAATACGATGAAGCCATGCTGGTAGGTAAAGGATTTAAAGGACGTTTAACCGCCACTGCCATCGTTGCGGGTTTAGGTGCCTTTTTTATTGGTGCAGCATTAAAGCCAACGCGCTGGTTATTAGAAAACTACCTACTGCCAAAGCCAGGTGAAGGCCCAACACCGAAAGAACAAGTAGAAGGCTACTACGACATCCGCTTTATCGGTAAAACTCCGTCAGGCAAAGAAATACGCAGTAAGGTGCTGGGTCAAGGTGACCCTGGGTATGGATCTACCAGTAAGATGCTTGGCCAAGTTGGTGCCTGTCTCGCCCTTGATTCAGATTCATTTGAAAACAAAGAAGGTGGCTTTTGGACGACCTCGACGTTACTTGGAGATCGCTTAATTGAGCGCCTTGAAAAAGACGCTCAGCTTAAATTTGAGATATTGGGCTAGAACAAACAATAGGCACAATACATGGATGTATTTTGTGCCTATTAATTCCTCTTGTTAATCACTGTGTTTAAATAACAAATCTCGCAAGCCACTCGCTCGTTCGATCCGCGATTTAATCCCTTGCTCCAATACATCTTGATTGGAATACAATGAAAAAGACTTTTTACCCCGAGTAATCGCCGTATAAATTAATTCACGAGAAATAACAGGATTGACCACATCCGGTAATACCAAAGCCACATCCTCAAACTCAGAACCTTGGCTTTTATGAACCGTCATCGCAAAGGCTGTTTCATGCTCCGGTAAACGAGTAGGTAATAACTGACGAATTTTACCATCATTATTATCAGCGGCACGGCTATTAGCATCAGAGCTGCTGTCCATAAAGCAGACTTTTAATTCTTTTTCGCCTTCTTCTGTATTGCCGTTTTTACTACCCTTTTTTATAGGAGTAGAATCAACCATCATCGCAATACCAATGTCACCATTAAATAAATTCAATTCATAATCATTTCGACTGATCATAACAGGGCGGCCAACGTACCAACGGTTTTGCCCACCCCCTGTTGCTGCAACATCTATACTCAATAATCCACGCGCCTGTAATAATTTTTGCACACGTTCATTTAATGCATGAAGGCCACTACTGCCCTGTCGTAGAGCACATAATAATTGAAATTTATTAAATAACTGTAACACTTGAAACGGATGATCACCCTGCTCAATGGCATTCAAATAATGACGATAGCCATTCACCACTTGCTCTTGCCAGGCTTGCTCTGCTGCAGCAATCCTGTCCGAGTTTTCTTTATTTTGATCGTTCTTACTAGAGGGCGAGTTACTAAAAAGCGACTTGCTAAAAGGCGCAGCTAAGCAAGTATATAAATTAATATCATCGTATTTTTGAAAACTTTGCCCTACCCAATCTATTCGACCCACGTTGACCGCAGTCGCTAACTGGCCAATACCTGAGTCACTGGTGAAACGATGACTCACTCTAAGTTGAGTCAAGCTGTTCGCCATTAAAGGCGCATTTTCTTCAATAAAAGGGCTTAACTGTCCTTTTGGCAAGCCGCATAATTGCTCTAACTGCGCCGCTCTATCGACTTGAAGTCCGTGGGCCGAATAATCATTTACCGAAACCCCACTGTCACACAAATCCCCCAACACACTGCCTGCTTCTACTGAGGCTAACTGGTCTTTATCACCCAATAAAATCAATCGCGTATTATCACCTACGGCTTCCATCAGCTGAGCCATCATCGGTAAATCCACCATAGAGGCTTCATCAACAATAACGAGGTCATAAGGTAAGGTTTTTTTATGATTGTAGGTAAAACCATCCGGGCGCCAGCCTAAAAGACGGTGCAAAGTAAAACTTGATACTGGAATTTTTTTCGCTAATGGAAACGTTTCAGCCAATGTTTCTTTCGCCGCTAAAATCGACTCGACTAAACGCGCAGCGGCTTTACCGGTAGGGGCAGCCAAGGCAATTCGAAGGTTGGGCTGCTGACTGATCAGCGCCGCTAATAAACGAGTAACCGTGGTCGTCTTTCCGGTTCCCGGGCCACCGGTGATAACACTAAAGCGATTCAAACACGCATTCGCGGCCGCAAGCATTTGCCAATCGGGCTGCGCTGCATTCGGAAATAACTGCTGTAACGTTTTACTCAGTTCGCCATTAATTGCGCCCTCATAATGTAGCCGAGAACTGATCGCATAATAGACCTGCTGCTGATAAAACCAGTAACGCGAAAAATACAGCCGCCCTTGCATAGAAACCAAAGGATAATTGATGACGAGCTGATACGGATCTTGCTGAGCCAGTTTTGAGACATTGTCATCTTCAACATGAACAGTGCTAAAACAGTGCGCATATTTATTTAAGCCGTCCTTCAAATTCACCTGTAGTTCTTTTTTTGAAATACCCGTCTTCTGCGAAAGATCATACAACTTGGCATAATCAATACAGACTTCACCACGACTCAAGGCTTGGCTAAGTTTTATCATTAAATAGGCATATACTTTGATCGCCGTTTCATCCAGCGCCTTGCCCGAGCGCTCTGAAAGAGTCACTTCATTCCAGCATAAACTGCTCGCCAATTCGATATCGATGGCCTTAAGTCCGTCTTGATCAAATACCGTTAATAACCAAGATTTTAGCGTTTTTAAACTTTTAAACATTAAAACAATCCTAACTGCTGGTTATCATCCGCGCGTTTTTTGACTTTTTCTTTCTGGATAGACGTTTTCTGTGTTGATTTTTCTTCTGCTACGAAACAATGTTCAGCCAATAACCAACGTCGCCATTTTTCTAGCTGAGATTTTTCCGGGCGGGTAAAAAATACACCTTCGCCAGCAGACGTCCCATTCATACCGCGCAAGAAGAAATAATAAACACCTCCAAAATGCGTTTCATAATCATAATTAGGAATACGACGACTTAAGTATTGATCCACCGCGATTGAATAAATCCAATACTGCAAATCGTATTGATGATGTTCCATCGCTTCCACTAAAGCTGCTGGTTGATAATCACTCATCTGATCGCCCAAATAATTAGACTTATAATCCGCAACATAATAACGACCATCATGACGGAAGATTAAATCGATAAAGCCCTTTAGCTGACCTCGCATCGGTTCAAAGGCCAAACGTCTACCATTAAGCAATGGCATAACCCCAGATGCTCGAATCTCTGTCATTGGCAAATAAAATTCCATTTCAACTAAGCGATTCTTTGTACTCACTTCTGAAAGGCTGCATCCCGCTTCTGCTAAAGGCTGAGTGACAACCTGCTGCATCCACTGGATTAATAACGGGTTAAATTCTTCATCAATGCCATAAAACTTTAGCTGCTGCTCAACTTGCTCTGTTAGCTGCTGCTGATCGACAAAGTCCCAGTTTTCAAGAATGCCGTGTAAACACGTACCAGGCGTTGCGCCTTTAGGGAAATCAAATACGGAGAGCTGAGCATCAAGCTGCTCTTCTGAAATCTGCTCTTCTAAAATCTTCTCTTTTGAAAGATCAGTATTGTTATCAAAAAGTACGTCAAAGTGAGTATCAGACTCAAGCGAAATATCGGCTGTATTTATGTCACTAGCAGGTTGAGAATGAGCCTGCATCTGAACATGAGTACTGTCATTATCAATTTTAGCGAGCTGGCTATAACTGGTTAAGCGCCAGTTATCCCAAACCTTGCCATTAAATTGTGCGGCTTCGAGTTGCGTATTTTCTGGCTTTAGCGGTTGTGGTAAAACAGGAACGGCTTCGAGTTTTTTTAGCCAATCGTCATAATAATCTAAAGAAATCTTACCCTCGTCGACCACTTCAGAAAATCGTTCTCCTAACGCATCAATGCTGACAGAATTTTGTTCGAGCAAGTACCCAATCGCAGAATTCATCAGTAAACCTTTAGGACCCGCCTTTAACTGCTTAACAACATTTTCTAATTGTACAAAACAGGCTTGTTCCGCTCGAGTTAAGGCAACGTATAATAAACGCATGGCCTCAGCGCGCACTTCATCAACATGTTTTTTCTTGGCTTCAGGGTCTGGCTTGGTATTAATGGTTAATACAGAATGAGTTTTACTATCTCCATCCGTTCTATCTGTGTGATAAAGCGCATCAAACTTAACGGCGCTATTATCTTCATCCCAGCAGAAAGGCAAAAATACAACCGGGTACTGCAAACCTTTACTTTTATGAATAGTGACAATCTGAACCAAATTGGCATCACTTTCTAAACGAATCTGTTGCTCTTCTGATTGATTCAATAAGGCATTTTGGCAACGTTCAGAATACCAACGTAATAACGTTAGCAGACCCTTACCATCAGTATTATAAAAACCCGATTGGACACCCAGTTCTCGACTCGCTTGCTGAAGTACTTCACCCAAGTGCAAGAAATTGGTCAATTTACGCTCGCCATCCACTTGCTTACGTAATCGAACAGCAAAAGATTCTGGCTGATTGGATTCAATGCTATCTTCAAACCTTTTATCTTCAATGCAGGGCTTCATTTCTAACCAAGCCATCAAAAAGGCCATTACACCACGTTGATTAAAACGATCGCGTAATAAATATAACTGAGCCAGTTCAGCTTCCCAGCGAACTTCATCCTCTAATAACGACGCTAAATATTCAGCACTGTAGTTCAAACTTTCACAGGCAAGCGCATTACGTAATAAACGTTCATTTTGAGGCTCGGCGATGGCCGTTAGCCAACGCAATAAATCCCGCGTTTCAATAGAATTTAAAACACTATCACGGGATAAAAAGACACTATTAATACCGAACTGCTTTAAATTATCTTTGACCAACTTAGCTTGCTTACGATTATGCACTAAAACGGCAATATCACCGGCGCTGACGGCTTTGTCTTTCAAACAAGACCTCAACAGTAACTGCTGAATACTCTTCGCGCACATTTCAGCTGCGTTATAACGACCGCCATCACGGTTAGTACCCTCTGAATTTAATAAAATATTCAGCGGAGCACATTTATCTTGCCCGCGATAATGGAAATAACCATCATCGGAATTACCAGCCGCCAATACTGATTGAAATTCAATCTTGCCCGGCAAGACAAACGGCTCGGGATGGCGAGAAAACAATTCATTGGTCGCAGACACTAAATCGCTATGGCTACGCCAGTTTTTATTGAGCGTAAAACGACTGTCTTCATCTAACGATTTACCCGCTTGTAAATAGGTAAAAATATCCGCACCACGAAAACTATAAATCGCCTGCTTAGGGTCACCAATCATATAAAGACCAGAACGGGCTTCGATGCCCTCTTCTGTATGATAAACCTGATTAAAAATATCATATTGAAGCGAATCGGTATCTTGAAACTCATCAATCATGGCGAACGGATACTGACGACGAATATGCTCTGCGAGAGAAGCCCCATGAGAGCCACGCAAAGCATTGGCTAACAAACGTAATAAATCATCAGGATTCATTAAGTTTGCCTGTTCCATTGACGCCCAAAACTTCGCTTTCACCTGAGCCAACATATGATGCGGTAAAACCGCAGACATTTGCTCGCAATCCGCGACTAACTGATCAATTAAGCGAAAAGCTTTATGCTCAGGCGCTTCACCTTTTTTAGTTTTTGCAAACAGGTTTTCTTGACCCAACTCCAGGACATCTTTTGGAATATTGCCATTAAAGGACGTTAACTCACTGAAAAAAACTTTCGCAGCGGCGATACGCTTTGGTCGAGTCGACTTAGAGAAGCTGCGTTTATCGACACCTGAATGTTCAATTAAATCATTAACCTCTTGCGTCGATAGGTCTTGCCATATTTTTACTGCATTATCATAACTACTTTTAGCGGCATGCCATGCACTAGGGAAGTCGATATCAGCTTTCGCCTTAGGTAGAAGTTCGATAGCATCATGCTGCAACCAGCCACGCACTTTCCAAAAAACATCCTCAGGGCTAGTGATCTGTCCTAATAAGGCACTGAGTTGCTCTTGATCCATCGGATAGGCAAGTTCACGCCAATAATCTTGGGCGGCGCGCCTTAAATATTCTTGTGCATCTAAAATCATTTCTGATTCAAAGCCAACGCCGCTATCAAAGGCAAACTGTTTTAAAATTCGCTGGCAAAATCCATGAATGGTAAATACCGAAGACTCATCCATCTGTGCAAGGTTTGCTTGTAGCCAGTCCGTTAATAATAATTTTTTCGGTTGTTGTTCACTATAGAAATTATCTTCGGTGCGCTCTATTAGCGCTTTAATATAAGGATCAATTTGACCACCTGCATCTTCTGGGTCTTGCTCTAGGCGTAAGACATCTTCGTATAAATCTCGAATACGATCACGAATACGGCCTCTCAGCTCTTCTGTCGCCGCACGGGTAAAGGTGACTACCAGAATACGGTCTACAGGCTGCAGAGTTAATTCACTCGATGCTTCTGTCTGAAAATCCGCCAATAATAAACGTAAGTATAAATTCGCAATGGTATAGGTTTTTCCTGTACCGGCACTGGCTTCAATTAATCGTTTACCTAGCAGAGGAAAACTTTCGGCTTGTAATATTCTCATTTGCTTCGCCCTCCTTTCTCTTGCTCACCCTTTTCTTGCTCACGATCCTCTTGTTCAACAATTTTATGATCCAATAAAGGCTGCAATATGCTCTGCCATAAAGCAATATGATCATTTAAAAACTGAAATTCGTCTTCGGCCAAAGCGTGAGAAAAACAGCGCTGCACAAACTCATCATTCAACTGACTAAATTCACTGTCTGATGCCGTGTGCAGAATGCCCTCTTTCTTTTCAGAATCCGCGGTTAAATAATTCAACGCGACAGATAAAAAGAACGGCTGAGGTTGGGTATAACAAAGATTTACAAATTCAATTAACTGCAAACAATATTCTTGTGCCGCCTCTTTTTCTAACGGCGTAAATTCGCACCGTTCTATTTCGCCTTCTTTATTAATTCCTAACCCGATACTATTCGCCATTGTCTTTTTGTCATCACGAGCGCAAGCAAATAAATGCTCTAGCCAAAGATTAATAATTTGCTTTGCGTTAAAACCACCGCTACGAAAGTGAAAGACCTGTTGTCCATTCTGCCCTGTCATTAAATGTTCTAACTGTCCATTTAGCTGATACTCTCCTATAGCAATACAATCACTTTGCGGGGGCATTTTTTCAAAACTGGGTAAATGTTTTTTCAGCTCTTCAAGTAAAGGCGCGACTTTATGCTCACTTTGTTTTAAAACATATTCAGAAAACCCCGCAGCCGGTAATAGACCTAACGATTTTTGCTGCTGTTTAAATACCTCTACTCGACCTTCTAGATGAGTTTCTAAAATGGATTCGTTAAGTAAATAAGCTTGTAAACTGTCCAGTAAAAATGGCTCATCAACCTCTGTTTCATCCCAGTATTGAGTAAGATTTACATTGAGACGTCTTTGCATAAAAAACTTAGCCGGATTAATTAAGCATTGCTTAATATCATCCAATTCTGGATACAAACGCATATTGTTATCACGATCATCGTTCAGCGCTTCTGGAATAAAAGGAAATTTTTGATAGATGCGTATTTTATCGTCATCAGAAGCTGTTTTTAACGCTCTACTCACAGAAGCAACTTTCTGCCAAAGCTTTTGATAGCTTTGCCTAGAAGTATTAGACGGTTTAATATTAGAGCTTTTAGAATCAGCGTCAGTAACTGCGTTTTTCTCCAAAGGCGAAAAGTACTCGACATTAAACGGCTGCAATAACTGTTCAGAGATTAAGTATTCTCTTAGCTGCTTTTCACTTTGCTTATGCGGTAAATTCTCATCACCAGAAATCACATAACCATTAGCAATGTAATCGATTAATTCACTCACCAATACGCAAGGCTGCAATTCATTATTTTCTCGACTATCGCGGCCACGATAGCTGATATACAGCTTTTGTTGAGCAGCAATGACCGCTTCTAAAAATAAATAACGATCGTCTTCACGGCGCGAGCGATCTCCACGGCGATATTGGCCTTGCGCCATCAAATCAAAACCTTGCGGCGGTACGCGTCTCGGATAATCTTCGTCGTTCATTCCAAGCATACAAATCATTTTAAATGGAATGCTGCGCATCGGCATTAAGGTACAGAAATTCACTGGACCTGCCAAAAAACGTTGCCAACCGACCTGCTTTGTTAAGCAGCCGGTTAGATATTGCAATACGACACCATGGTTCAGGCCTTCATCAAAAGCGGCTAATGCTAACTCTTGCTGCCAGCGTTGAATTTGGTCACGCACTTTTTGCAATACAACTTGATCACTTAAACCATTTTCATCAAAAGCCTGTTGTGGATAAAAATCGTTCATTAAATTTAATAATAGATCCTGCCACGCTTCTCTTTTTAATAGCGTCTCTTGAGGTGCGTTATCCGTATTTCGCTGATCGCTTAATATTTGATACCAGTGACCTAGTTGATCAACAAAGGCCATCAACTTACCCAATAACTCACCTTGGCTTCCCATGACACTAGGTACTGGCCAATGTTGATCTATAGCATGCGCGTTATCAGGCATTACTAACCCCAGCACTAACTGCTGCAGCCCTTTGAACCAACTATTATCATCCCAACTTGGCAGACCTAGATCAGCGCGATGAGATTCATCCAGCCCCCAACGGATATTCGCTTTGGTTAGCCAATGTTTAATTTGATCAAGATCTTGCAGTTCTATTTCAAATTTCTGCCCAATCGCTGGCACTTCTAAAAATTCAATGACATCGGTTATCGTTAAACGGCTATTTGGTAACTGTAATAAACGTAAGAACGAATCAATGATTAAATTTTCTTTATTTAATGCTTGGTCGGCAATAGCCCAGGGAATTCGCTGATCATCCGCTGCTGAGCCAAATACCGCTTCGATATAGGGCGCGTAAATATCAATATCAGGCACCATGACTAAAATATCACGGGGCTTTAATGGCTCTCTCAAACTAGAGCTAACAGTATCACCAGACTTCTGTCTGATTGCATCTTCATCAAACCAGGTTAACATTTGATCAAATAAGGTTTGTACTTCCCTCAATGGCGAGTGAGCACTTACAAATTGAATGCTCTGATCGGTATTCGCAATCGCTACTTTGGCTAGACTGTTTTCTAAGGCTTTTACTCCGAAAGCTGCTTCACTGCGATTATTCAGCTCTAAAAAATCATTTTGAATATGCTGTAATAAATTTCTATCATTCTCTTCACGGCTATCGACATAGGCTTCAATGTCTTGAAAATATTGTTCTCTTCCACCCTCGTTCGCCGCTTCATGAGTGAGGGTTACAAAATCTCGCCCTAGCTTGCCCCAAGATGCTAATAAAGGATTACCGACAGTAAAATAGTTCGCCAAGCTGGCATCTTTTTGCATCAACTTCGCGCGTGTCTTCTCATTAACGATATCGCCCCAATAATTACGACAAGGGTTTAATAAAAAGAAATGAACGTCCACGTGTTCACTGATCGCATTTAATACCTGCCAATAAGTGCCTGGAAGCGCTGCGATGCCAAAAACAAATATACGAGCAGGCGATTCATTTAGTGAGCTGCTGGGTAATAGATCTTGAAGTCCTTCTTTACCAGCACGAACAATATCGACCAGCTGATCGGTTAAGCGGGCGCGGTGAAATAAACTATGGCCTAGTTGATCGCTATCTGCGACTAAACGACGCCATAATTCAGGTTGCCAAGGCTGATTACTAATATCACCATCTTCAATATCATCCTCACCGGCTTCCCATGCTAAGAGCCAATCAGGGCGATAGACTAAATATTGATCAAAGGTGTCGGCGATTTTTTCGGCTAAAGCGAAGACTTTTTGCTGATTAATTGGACGGCTTTCACTTTCAACCTTACTTCCAGCGTCATTGTTAACGTCTAAATAATGAGCAATCGGCGCAAACAACTCTTTATATTCTTCTTCGTTAATTAATACTGGCAATAGGCGCGTTAGCTTCCATGTCATCGACTCTTTTTCAAAATGAGAACGCTCTGGCAGGTCGGGCTTAACTGAGTTGTATACTTTCCAAACAAAGCTTGAGGGTAATGGGAATTCAATATTCGCAGCGATACCCAGCGATTCTGCAATCTGCAACTTCAACCAATGCGCCATCCCTTGGCTTTGCACCAAGATTTGTTCAGGTATAAAAGGGTCGCTATCACCCTGCTGCATCTGGTGAACTAATAGCTCTTTTAAAACATCAAGATCGTTGGAATGGTAGAGTTTGAACATTCGTGCGCCGAGTTGAAAACTGAAAGCACTAACTTATCATTTATTGGATCATGCCGCATTTTAAACTGACATAAAAAAGCCCCACCAAGCATTTACTGAGTGAGCTATTTAAAGTGATTGATTTTTAATCATTTATAACGGTCATATATTCCCTTCATTACGGCTAGTCCACGGTCGCAAGGTACTCTTTACGCTTTTGCTCGGCATCGATGTAACGTAACCACTGAGAAATGACCTTATCCTTACCATCAAGCTGTGATGCAACTTCAAATTCTGCTTTCGCAAGT
>Ga0193962_1000174_pt1 | contig 28320 bp, 18 predicted proteins | sample FB_5_MG_FD_140335 | JGI IMG/M metagenome (GOLD analysis project Ga0193962, IMG submission 140335) | Microbial mat bacterial communities from the Broadkill River, Lewes, Delaware, United States - FB_5_MG | ecosystem: Environmental > Aquatic > Freshwater > River > Microbial mats | place: USA... | reverse complement strand
CCAAAACAAAAACTAGACAAAAAAATGTCCTGAATAATATAGAATCATCAAATGAAATGGTGTACAATAAAGATGAAGTAAACAAGACAAAAACTATGTCTAGAATAGAAGGAGGTCGTGATGATGAGCATAGAGACAATGGCAGGGATAGAGTATCAAGTGGAGAACGGAATATACAGTCCAGTAATCAAGACGTCAGCATTCGAGGAGAGTGGGGGGACTTACCTACTAGAGGGAGAAATATTGATACCAAACCTAAAGACTCCGACCAATCAAGCGCCGCTAGTAGGGATATACGCAAGAGCGAGGAAACGATACCTGCAAGAGAACAAGCTGGCAATTTACTCAACAATGATCATAAAGGGAACACTTCAGTCTCACTTGATGGAGGTGGAACAAGAAGCCCAGAGGTTACTGGAGATGGAAACACCACAGTTGATGAATCAACTTCAAGTAACAGAGGACTTGAAGAAAGAAGATCAGATGAAATGGGTAGGTCTTATGAACAATATAAAACAGACCATCGAGGAGATTATTTACAAGGAAATCATATACAATTAGAACCTGTACAACTCAGTTTATTTCCGACAGAACAAAAACAAATAGAAATTATAAATGAAACAGTAGAAGACGAATCTACTGTTTTTTCTTTTGCTCAAATGGATATTGACGATGAACTAAGACGAGGGAGTGGCTTTGAAAATGGTAAGTTGAGAATTTATGATTTTTTCTTGAATGAACCAACGAGAAAAGAAGCAGCTGACTTTCTTAAAAATGAATATGGTGTTGGAGGTAGGTCAGGTTCGAGTGACCCAACTAAAGTGACATCAGCGAGTCATGATTCAAAAGGTGTTATTTTGACAAAGGGTGGTTATGGTGATGATCGAGTAGATAAATTGTATAAATGGTCAGAAATCAGTAAGTATATTAGGAATTTAATTGACAATGACTTGTATCTATCAAGTGAAGAAATGACAAAGTATGTGCAGCAAGAATATCAGAAAATGATGGATGATCCTACTATTCTAGTGAACGATGAAATGAAAGCTTCTATACCTGCCATGTATAAAACAGAAGATTTAGCTCTAAAGGATAAAGTTGTACAAGGTATTTACTTTGTGCCTTTTAGAAGCAATTGGTCCTGGTATCTTGTTGAATATGATGAAGTAACGGGTGATGCTTTTGGTTTAGTTGCTGGTGATGTGCCTGAATGGGGTTATTTTAATGTTAGAGAATTACATACCATAGGTGCTCAAAGACTAATAAGTCATACACCTAAGACATTTGAAGAAATAAAAGATACTGAGTTAATCAATCAACTGACACCATTTGAATTATCACAAGTATTTTCTGGTGAACTAACTTTCAAAAGTATAGAAGATGAAGAAGTTGGGTTATCTGAGAATGAAATGACTGTTTTAGGTGAAGTTGATGAAATTACTTCTGGACAACTTGACCAGAAGTTAGATGATGACAAAATTGATTATAGAATTACTGATATGAAATTAGGCGAATGGACCAATCATGAAAAGCTGACAAATAATATTGAAGCCATTAAAACACTTAAATTAATTGAAGATGATAACCGTTTAGCCACTAAAGAAGAACAAGAGATCTTGTCTAAATACGTTGGTTGGGGTGGACTTGCCGATGTCTTTGATGAAGATGCTAGTTCAACATGGGCAATGACAGCATATGGCCAAGTAAAGAGACTTTTAACGGATGATGAGTACAGATCGGCTAGAGCATCGACATTAAATGCACATTATACATCACCAACAATTATTGAAGCAATGTATGATGGTTTAGGAATTTTAGGATTTCAGACAGGCAATATCTTAGAACCTTCTTGTGGAACAGGTAACTTCTTAGGAATGATGCCTGAATATTTTTCGGAGAGTAAATTCTATGGTGTTGAATTGGACAGTATATCTGGAAGAATTTCTAAACAACTTTATCAAAATGCTGAGATTACCATTGATGGATATGAGAACATAAATTACACAGATAATCTATTTGATGTAGCTATCGGTAATGTCCCATTTGGTGACTATAAAGTATTTGATAAACGATATGACAAAGAAAACTTTTTAATTCATGATTACTTCTTCGCTAAGTCTTTAGACAAAGTAAGAGCAGGTGGAATAGTTGCTTTTATTACATCTAAAGGGACAATGGATAAAAAGAGTTCCAAGGTTAGAAAATATCTAGCTGAAAGAGCTGAACTTCTTGGAGCTATCAGATTGCCAAATACAGCCTTTAAAGCAAATGCAGGTACAGAAGTTACAAGTGATATTATTTTCCTCAAGAAGCGTGAAAGGCCAATGGTTATTGCTGAGGATTGGATTCACTTAAATCAAAATGAAGATGGCATAACCATGAATCAATATTTCATAGATCATCCAGAAATGATTTTAGGTAAAATGGAAATGGTTTCATCAAGATTTGGAATGGAGAGTGCTTGCCTACCTTTTGAAGATGCCAACCTAAAAGATTTATTATCAGATGCAGTTAATAACCTAAGTGGTTCTATTGGTGAAATTTCCATAGAGAATGAAATAGAAAAAAATCCTGAAGAAATACTTGCTGATCCAACAGTAAGAAATTACAGTTTTACACTTGTTGAAGGAGAGGTTTATTTTAGAGAAAATTCTGTCATGATTAAACCTTCGATAAAGGATAATGATATTCCAAGGTTAAAAGGCTTAATCGGTATTAGAGATGCTACAAGAGAGCTTGTCAGACTTCAGATGGAGGATTACTCGGATGAAGATATTAAGAGTGGACAAGCTAACTTAAATCAACGTTATGATGATTTTGTAGAAAAGTTTGGTGATATCAATGATAAGAGAAATGCTAAGTTGTTTAGTGATGATGTCTCATATGCTCTTATTTGTTCTTTAGAAAATATTGAACATAATACAGGAATAGTAACAAAAGCAGATATGTTTTCTAAACGTACTATTAAGAAAAGAACTGTACCTGAAAAAGTAGATTCACCTATTGAAGCATTAGCCTTATCCATTTCTGAAAAAGCTAAAGTAGATATGGATTATATGGCGAGATTAACAGATTTACCTGCAGATGAAGTTTTTAAAGATTTACAGGGTATTGTTTTTAAAAATCCTTTGTTTCATGATGGAAGCTATGAAGAAGCTTATTTGAATGCCGATGAATATCTCTCAGGAAATGTTAGAGACAAACATGAAGTTGCCTTAAGTGCAGCTGAAGATCAACCGGATCTTTATAGTATTAATGTTCAAGCTCTAGAAAAAGTAATTCCTAAAGATCTTGAAGCTACAGATATTGATGTACGTCTTGGCGCAACCTGGTTGCCAGTAAAAGATATTGAAAATTTTATCTTTGAGATATTAGAGACACCTGGTTATGCTAAGTGGAATATTAATGTGCGTTATTCTACATTTTCAGCAAACTGGAATGTAGAAGGTAAATCGCAAGATCGAGACAATATCAAAGCGACAATGACTTATGGTACAAACAGGGTAAGTGGATACAAGATCATTGAAGACTCATTGAACTTAAAAGATACAAGAGTCTATGACCGTTTGACTGATGTAGATGGCAAAGTAAAATCTGTATTGAATAAACAAGAAACTATGTTAGCTGGTCAGAAACAAGAGGCCTTGAAAGAAGCTTTTAAAGAATGGGTATGGCAAGAACCAAGCAGACGGAATCGACTTGTGAAAATGTACAATGAAAAGTTTAACTCTATTAGGCCAAGAGAATTTGATGGTTCTCATATTTCATTTGAAGGTATGAATCCTAGTATTGAATTAAGGGATCATCAAAAAAATGCCATTGCACATACCCTTTATGGTGAAAATGCATTATTGGCTCATGCAGTAGGTGCGGGCAAGAGTTTTGAAATGATTGCGAGTGCCATGGAGAGTAAGCGACTTGGGTTAAGTCAGAAGAGTTTATTTGTTGTACCAAATCACTTAACAGAGCAGATGGGCAGAGAATTCTTAAAGTTATATCCTTCTGCCAATATTTTAGTATCCACCAAGAAGGAATTTGAACCTAAAAATCGAAAAAAGTTCTGTGGAAGAATTGCCACTGGTGATTATGATGCAGTTGTTATAGGTCATTCGCAATTTGAACGTATACCCATGAGCGTGGAGAGGCAGCAATCGGAAATTGAAAGACAAATTGATGCAGTATCCGATGGTATTGCTGATCTAAAAGCAAGTAGTGGAGACAACTTTTCTGTTAAGCAACTTGAAAAAACTAAGAAGGCACTATCAGTTAGACTTCTTAAACTAAATGATCAAAGTCATAAAGATGATGTGGTTACTTTTGAAGAACTCGGTGTGGACCGTTTAATCGTAGATGAAGCCCATAGCTACAAGAACTTGTTTCTTTACTCTAAGATGAGAAATGTAGCAGGAATAGGTCAAAGTGAAGCAAAAAAATCTTCAGATATGTTCATGAAATGTAGATACATGGATGAAATAACAAATGGCAAAGGTATTATATTTGCTACAGGTACTCCAATATCAAATTCAATGACTGAGCTTTATACCATGCAAAGGTACCTGCAATACGGTTCATTAAAAAAACAAAATTTAGAGCATTTTGATGCTTGGGCATCTACATTTGGTGAGACGAGTACAGATATTGAATTAAGTCCTGAAGGCACTGGCTACAGACCAAAGACGAGATTCTCAAAGTTTTATAATCTTCCTGAACTCATGAATATGTTTAAGGAAGTGGCAGATATTAAAACTGCTGATATGCTTGATTTACCCATTCCAGAAGCTGAATTTGAAACGGTTGTAATCCAACCAAGTGAATTCCAACAAGAGATGGTGAGTACTCTTTCAGAACGTGCTGATATGGTTAGAGCAAAATTAATAGAACCGACAGAAGATAACATGTTGAAAATAACAAACGATGGTCGTAAACTTGCACTTGACCAACGACTCATGAATCCGATGTTGCCTAGAGATGATAGTGGCAAAGTTGCTACTTGTGCAAACAAAGTATTTGATATTTGGGAAGAGTCTGCAGACAAAAAATCCACCCAGTTGGTGTTTTGTGATTTATCAACTCCAAATGGAAAAAGCAAGTTTAGTGTGTATGATGACATAAAGACAGCCTTGAGTGAAAAAGGCATTCCAGAAAATGAAATTGCATTTATTCATGATGCAAAGAATGAACTGCAAAAGGATGAAATGTTTGCCAAAGTGCGTAGTGGTGATATCAGGGTTCTTTTGGGTTCGACATTTAAAATGGGTGCTGGAACCAATGTCCAAAATAAACTAATTGCAATACATGATTTAGACTGTCCCTGGAAACCTTCAGATTTGGAGCAACGTGCTGGGCGGCTAATTCGCCAAGGCAATGAAAACGAAAAGGTTAAAGTATTTAGATATGTAACTGAAAATACGTTTGATGCGTATTTGTGGCAACTTGTAGAAAATAAACAGAAATTCATCAGTCAGATCATGACCAGTAAATCACCAATGAGAAGTGCTGAAGATGCTGATGAAAGTACCTTATCTTATGCCGAAATAAAAGCATTAGCAACTGGTAATCCTTTGATCAAAGAGAAAATGGATCTCGATGTTCAAGTGAGTAAACTAAAGATGCTTCATTCAAATTATTTAAGTAATAAGTTTGCTCTAGAAGATAAAATAATCAAGTATTATCCGAATGAGATAAAGCGTCTGGAAACAGCAATTAGAGGTTATCAATTAGATATTAAGAGGGTAGAAAGTAATACTGTAAAAGGAATAGATGGTGAAAGGGTATTTAACGGTATGACACTCAATGATGTTAATTATGGCCAGCTAGATAAAGAAGCCGCAGGTAAAGCACTCTTAAATTCATCTAAGAATATAAAAAATGGTAAAGACAACTTGATTGGTTCCTACAGAGGTTTTAATTTATCACTAAAGTATGACAGTTTCTTTAACCAATTCTATGCCATCTTAAAAGGTGCTATTGAGCATAAGGTTGAGCTAGGTTCTGATGTCTATGGAAATATTGCTAGAATGGACCATGTACTGGATAGTATAGATTCTAAATTGAATGATGCAGAGCTGAAACTAGGTGCATCCAAAAACCAATTGAAAAGTGCTGAAATAGAAGTCAAAAAGCCTTTTGATAAAGAAAAGGAGATGAAAGAAAAAGTGGCAAGGTTATCAGAACTGGATAAGCGGTTAAATATGGCTGATAACGAACCCATAGTGCAAGTATCAGACCTTGATATAGCCAAAGATTACATCATGGATTTCATCGCCAATGAATATGAAGAAGATCGTGAACCATTTGAGTTTGAAAATCTTGAAAAGGTTGATATTGCCTACACAACAACAGAAGATGAAAAATATAGTATTCAGGCTTCTGTTGATCTGGTGAATTACGCAGTTAATACTTATATAGATGACCATCTAGTTCATACAGATAAGTACGGTACATTAAAAGAACTGAATGAATTTGCACTCCAGCATCTAGATTATGCTTCATTAGTCTTTGTCGAAGATGAGGACATTGAAAAAGTGGAGAAACTGACGATTGATAAGGACACCGACCTTGATGGTGTGATTGATAGATATGATAGTGATTTTAATGATTCAACTGTCATAACGAGTGGTGATTTAGATGAACTGGAAAACAACAAATCAAGCATGGAGAGACCTTCAATATTGGGTCAACTTAAAAAAAACAAAGACAAAATCAATGAATCTGTTGTTCAAATGAAAAGTAAAACAGATGTTGATATTTGTTTGTAGAGAAAATATGCCTCAATCACTTTTAAGGTGGTTGGGGTATTTTTATTTTTTATGGAATAAACCTTGTACCTGTGCTTGTAATATATGGATATTTTATTGTATATAAATTAACAATAGTTTATGATTAAATTATGTTTTATGTGACACTATTATTGTGGCAATGTCATAGTGAAAATATGTCTTGAATTATCTTTGCAATTTGGAATGCTAAAAAAATCCGTCTTTTTATTGACTAAGACAATAAAAAGGAGTAGTATAGATATTGACTAAGACAATAAATATATTAGCAAGGGGGTGAATACTTGATAGGACTAGAATATATTCTGAGCCTTTATAACTTACAACACGTAGAACTTGCAGACAAGTTAGGTATAAAGAAACAGAATATCAACATGTGGGTGAAACAGAAGCAAAACATCCCTAAAAAGTATCTCCCTGTATTAGAAGAACTCTTTGATTCACCAAGTGATTATTTCGGTAGAGAACTTACTGAAATTGAAAAGCTAGAAATTCAAAAGGAAAAGTTAAAAAGAGACTTAAACCCAGTTATCAAAAAACATGAAGAACAATTTGAAATCGGTGAAGTTAATAATATTGTTGCAAAACCGATTTATGACAAAGAAGAGATTAATAAGATTGAAAGAGAAATTGAAAAAGCTAAGCTTGTTTCAAAGTTTAAAGAAGCCCTTGATGTTGTAGATGACAATCCTTATATGGATACCTATAAACTAGTTGTAGAACTTATGGGAAAAGTGCAACATGAAGCAGTGCTACATAAGGCAATTGAGGCATTGGCACATTACTATGAAGTATTACCTGATTGGGTGAATTCAGAACCTGAACAAGAAGGATTTGAAACAGAAATTTTTGAAGTTTTTGATGATCATAATTATTAAAAAATGGAGGGTACATTAATGGCAAATACAGGAAACATAGGATTTGAAGAAACACTTTGGAAAGCAGCAGATAAACTTAGAGGTAGCATGGATGCAAGCGAGTACAAGCATGTAGTACTAGGACTTATATTTTTAAAATATATTTCTGATAAGTTTGAAACAAAGTACAACGCTCTTATAGAAGAAGGCGAAGGCTTTGAAGAAGATCGTGATGAATATGAATCTGAAAACATCTTCTGGGTACCTAAAGAAGCTAGATGGACATTTATAATGGACAATGCTAAAGATGCTAAAATAGGTCAATATATTGATGATGCTATGATCTTAATTGAAAAAGAAAATACTACATTAAAAGGTGTTTTAGATAAGCGTTATGCAAGACCAGAAATAGACAAAAGAAGGCTAGGGGAGTTAATTGACTTAATCTCAACAATCAAACTTCATGCTAGTGGAGAGAAAGATTTATTAGGAAGAGTGTATGAATACTTCTTAGGTCAATTTGCCAGTGTAGAAGGTAAAGGTGGGGGAGAATTCTATACGCCAACAAGTATTGTTAAAACCTTAGTTGATATGATTGAGCCATACCAAGGCAGAGTATATGACCCTTGTTGTGGTTCGGGTGGTATGTTTGTTCAAAGTGAAAAATTTGTTGAAGATCATCAAGGAAAAGTAGAAAACCTTTCTATCTATGGTCAAGAAATGAACTCAACGACCTGGAAACTTTGTAAAATGAACTTAGCAATCAGAGGACTAGATGCCAATTTAGGTGCGCACCACGATGATACATTCCATAATGATATGCATAAATCACTTAAAGCAGATTACATCTTAGCAAATCCACCATTTAATATTAGTGATTGGGGTGGAGAACAACTAGCAGATGATGTAAGATGGAAATTTGGTGTTCCACCAACAGGTAATGCAAACTACGCATGGTTGCAACATATGGTTTATCACTTAGCACCTAATGGTAGTGCTGGAATAGTTCTTGCTAATGGTTCTTTAAGTTCAAATACATCAAATGAAGGTGAAATCAGAAAAAATTTACTTGAAGGTGATATGGTAGATGCTATTGTTGCACTTCCTGATAAACTGTTTTATTCAACAGGTATTCCAGTATCTTTATGGATTCTAAATCGTAATAAAGAAAATAATCCCAAATTCAGAAATAGAAAACACGAAGTGTTATTCATAGATGCAAGACATTTAGGCGAGATGATTGATCGACGTCATAGAGAATTAACAACTGATGTTGATGAAAACGATGTATGGAAAATTTCAAATGTTTATCATGAATGGAGAAACTTAGACGGTACTTATGAAGATGTAAAAGGTTTCTGTAAATCTGCGAAGATAGAAGAAATCCGAGAACATGAATATGTTCTTACACCAGGTCGCTACGTTGGTATAGAAGATGCTGAAGATGATGGTATCCCTTTTGAAGAAAAAATGGAGAATATGACATCTGAATTGGCTGAACTATTTGCAAAATCAAGACACCTCGAAGATGATATCAGAAAAAATCTTGGAGGATTAGGGTATGATTTCTAAATCAAAAGATAATCATGTGGTTATATTTGATACAAATATTCTACACGAAACAGCGGATAATAAATGTAATTATACAAATTTTAGTTTTAATAAGCTTTTCCAAAATATTGTTGATGAAATTGAAGCAAGAGATCTTATTGAATCAGTATCAATTGCAATTCCTGAAGTAACTTGGAATGAGTTGTATACTCAAAGATTTCAATCATATAATGAGAAGAATGTTGAGCTGAACAGATTACTAAAAAATTATACTTTTCCTAATTTGGAATATGAAATTAAAGATGTTGATTATTCTGTGGAATTGAATAAGCAAATTACGCTGTATAAAACTAAATTATCAAACTATTCGACAAAAATTTTGACTATTGATTTACCAAGTAAGTCTAGATTTGAATCTATTATGAATAGAGCATTTTCAAAGATTCCCCCATTCGAAGGGAAAAGTAAGAAAAGTGATAAGGGTTTTAAAGATGCCTTGATTTGGGAAAGCATAATTGAGTATAAAGCTAACAATACTAAAAATGTGATTACTTTATATGCAAGAGATGGTTTATTTAATGATGTTTTATCAGATGAATATTTCAGATTGTTTAGTGAGAAAATTCAAATTCTCAATACAGAAGAAAAAGTTATAAAGTTTATAACTGAGATTCAGAAAAAAGAAAATGGTCAATTAGTAGTAGATTCTAAAGGGATAAAATATTATGAAGAGTTAAAGGAAATAGTAGATTTTAACTTCATACAAGGTGCATTTTTTGATGCGGAAGTAAAAAAAGAAATTGGTTCAGATGTATATGATTTAAGTGAAATAAGTAATTTTAAAATTGAGAACATTATTGAAGCAACGAACTCTTTTGATGCTAATTCTTTATTGTTTGAAATTCGTGGGAATGTTGATATAACATTATCAAATGTTGAAAAAGGTGAAGATTTATCGTTTGAAAAAGAATTACTTTCGATAGAAATTATGTATAGTTCTGTAGAAAAAGATTTTTATTTATTGAATATAAACACTTTAAATGGTTTATATGAGTTTGATAATTTTAGAGTCGGAGGTGGAGGATATGTTTAGAAAACTAAAGTTGTCAGAAATTGGTACTATTGTTGCTGGTGGCACACCCAAAACAAAGGTAAGCGAGTACTGGAATGGTGAAATTTCATGGATTACTCCAAAAGATTTATCTTCCCATAATTGCATGTATATTAGCAAGGGAGACAGAAGTATTACAGAAGATGGGTTGAAAAATTCTAGCGCTAAATTATTGCCTAAAGGGGCAGTATTATTCACATCAAGAGCTCCTATTGGATATATAGCTATAGCAGAAAATGAAGTAACTACGAATCAAGGATTTAAGAGTATTGTTGTCAATAATAAGAACGATAACATTTTTGTTTACTATCTTCTTAAAAACAACGTTAATGTAATTGAAAATTTAGCAAGTGGTTCGACTTTTAAAGAGATTTCAGGAAAAGTTATGAAAAATTTAGAGTTTAATTTTCCTTCTCTACGCGAACAGAATTCAATTGCTAAAGTATTGAAATCACTTGATGACAAAATTGAAACTAACAACAAAATCAATAATACTCTAGAAAATATGGTTCAATCTATATTTAAACAATGGTTTATAGATTTTGAATTTCCAAACGAAGTGGGAGACCCATATCGGTTAAGTGGTGGGGAAATGGTTGAAAGCAAGCTTGGTATGATACCTAAAGGCTGGGAAGTTGGTTTATTACCTGACTTAGTAACTGTTAAATATGGAAAAGACCATAAGAAACTATCTGAAGGAGATATACCTGTTTATGGTTCTGGTGGTGTGATGCGTTATGTTGATAAAGCTTTATATACCTTAGAAACTGTTTTAATACCCCGCAAAGGAACGCTTAATAATGTACTTTATATTAACGAACCATTTTGGTCAGTAGATACAATGTTTTATACAGAAATGATTTACCCTAATATAGCGAAATATTTTTACTGCTATATGAAGACAAAAGATTTACTTTCGATGAATAATGGATCAGCAGTTCCAAGTATGACAACAGCAATATTAAATAAATTTTTAATTATTAAATCACCACTAGAAATTATACAGAGATTTAATGAACTAGTTGGGCCACTATTTTTAAAAATGGACTCAAACGTAAATGAGAATAATATGCTTGCGAAAACTAGAGACTCTCTACTTCCAAAATTAATGTCAGGAGAAATCAGAGTACCATTAGATTCTGAAGGCGAAGCATCATGAAATTCGGAATTAGAACACCAAGCATAAAGAAAAGAATATCTGCTAGAACAAGCGTTAAAAGACAAGTCGTTCATAGAGCTGGATTAAAGATGCCACGAGGTTATGGTGTCTTTAGAAGTCCTAAGAAAGCAGTTTATAGCAAAGTATATAATCGTACATCCTTTGATATTTTTAAATTACTAAAAAAACTATTCAAATAATCAAATTTTGAAAGGGGTAAATCATGAGTTTAACAGAAAACTTTACCGAAGACTTGCTTGAAGAAGCTGCTATAGAAATTTTACAAGGGTTAGGTTATGAGTATGCCTTTGGACCAGATATATCACACGGTGGTGATGTTGAAGAAAGAAAAGACTACCGTGAAGTTATTTTAGAAAACCGTGTGAAAGATGCCTTGTTTAAGATTAATAGAGACTTACCTGCAGAAGCTTTAGAAGAAGCATACCGTCGTGTAATTACTTTTAACAGTCCTATGCTTGAAGAAAACAATCGAAGTTTTCATAAATTATTGGTCGAAGGCATTGAAGTATCATTTAAAGAAAAAGGTCATATTAGGACTAAAAGAGCCTATCTAGTAGATTTTGATAATGTTAATAATAATGAGTTTCTAGTCGTGAATCAATTTACCATCGTAGAAAACGAAGAAAGAAGACCAGATCTTATTGTTTTTGTAAATGGTGTACCACTTGTATTAATTGAGCTTAAATCAGCTAGTGATGAAAATGTAGGCATTGAAAGTGCTTATAACCAGATACAAACATATAAGAAAGATATGCCATCACTATTTAATTACAATGCCTTTTGTATTTTATCAGATGGTATCAATGCTAAGGCTGGAACAATTACATCCAATGAAGAACGCTTTATGAACTGGAGAACGGTAGATGGAATTGATATTGAACCTTTATCTAAGCCTCAATACGAAGTTCTTTTTACTGGCATGTTAGCTAAAGAACGCGTACTCGATATTATAGAAAATTTTATTCTTTTTCAAGAATCTAAAGAAGATGACAATGATATCAATGGTAAAAAATTAGGGGATAAGAAATCTATTATTAAAATATTATCTGCTTATCACCAATACTTCGCTGTAAAAAAAGCAGTAGAAAAAACAAAGGAAGCTATTAGAGAAAATGGCGATAGAAAAATCGGTGTTATTTGGCATACCCAAGGGTCTGGAAAGAGTTTTTCAATGGTATTTTATACAGCTGGTTTAGTACGTGAACTAAATAACCCTACAATCCTTGTTATTACAGATAGAAATGATTTAGACGATCAACTGTTCTCTACTTTTGCAAAGTCACAAGATATTTTAAGACAAACGCCAAAACAGGCAAATATTAGAAAACTTACTGATCAACAAAAGTTAATGAAAGCTGGTAGCAATTCTGTAGAGGTTAATGGTCTATATGATTTATTAAATGATAGAGAATCCGGCGGTATTATATTTACAACTATACAAAAGTTTAAGCCTGAAAATGGTGAAATGCCTATATTAACAGATCGTAAAAATGTGATAATTATTGCAGATGAAGCTCATAGAAGCCAGTATGGTTTAGAAGCATCTACGGATTTAAAAACTGGTGAAGTGAAATATGGTTATGCCAAGTATTTAAGAGATGCCCTACCAAATGCTTCTTTTATAGGATTTACTGGTACACCAATTGACCTTGAAGATAAATCTACAACAGCAGTTTTTGGTCATTGTATTGATACGTATGATATGACAAGGGCAGTTGAAGACGAGTCAACAGTTAGAATTTATTATGAAAATAGAATTATCAAACTGGAAGCTGATAATGATGAGCTCACAAAAATTGATGATGAATTTGAAGAAATAACTGAAGGTCAAGAAGAACTAGAAAAAGATAAAAACAAAGCAGTTTGGTCAAGATTTGAATCTGTTGTAGGATCACCGAATAGAGTTAGAAAATTAGCAGAAGATATTGTTAACCATTATGAAGAAAAGTCTAAATCTATAGATGGTAAGGCTATGGTTGTATGTATGAGCAGACGAATTTGTGCTGATTTATATGATGAAATTATTAAAATAAGACCTGATTGGCATAGCGATGATGTGAATAAAGGTAAAATTAAAGTTGTTATGACAGGTAGTGCAGCTGATACTGAAAAGCTTCAACAACATGTTGGTGGTAAACAACGTAGAGACACTTTGGCTAAACGAATGAAAGATAATAACGATGAACTAAAAATAGTACTCGTCCGTGATATGTGGTTAACAGGTTTTGATGTACCATCAATGCATACAATGTATATTGATAAGCCTATGAAAGGTCATAATCTAATGCAAGCAATTGCAAGAGTCAACAGAGTATTCAAAGAAAAATCTGGTGGTGTGGTTGTTGATTATATTGGTATATTAGAAAGTCTTAAAGATGCCCTAAATCAATATACAAGCAAAGACAGAGATAACACTGGTATTGATACCAATGTTGCCATTGCAATCATGCTTGAAAAATTAGAAATACTAAAAGATATGATGCATGGTTACGATTATACAAACTATATGGGTTCATCACAAGTAGAGCGTATTAGAGCCATTGTTGGTGGTATGGACTTTGTATTAGGTAAACCTGAACAAGATCAAAAGGAATTTAAAAAGACTGCTGTAGAGTTAGCTAAGGCACATTCATTATGTGCTGCTTCAGATATTGGTAGATCGAAAGCTTTGGAAGTGAGTTACTTTAAGGCTGTAAAAGCAAGTCTAGCTAAATTAAAAGAAAAAGATCAAGTAGCATTATCAAAAAGAGAAATCGAAGCTAGACTTCATCAAATGTTAGAACGTTCAATCATTTCTGAAGATGTTATAGATGTATTTGAAGCAATGGGGATTAAACGACCTGAAGTTTCAATATTATCGGAAGAGTTCTTAAATGAAGTAAGAGAAATGAAACAAAAGAACTTAGCGGTTGAAATGCTTAAAAAATTACTTGAAGGCAACATCAAAGCAATGGAAAGAAGAAACCTGGTTAAATCAGAAAAGTTCTCTGAAAAACTGATGAAAGCCCTTAATAAATATAGAAACCAAGCCATTACAAATGCTGAAGTTATAGAAGAACTCATCAAAATGGCTCACGAAATCAAGAAGATGAAAGACGATGAAGCTGAGCTTGGGCTAAGTGATGATGAAATAGCATTTTATGATGCACTGACAGCAGATGAGATTGTTAAAGAGTTTATGGAAGATGAGACTCTGAAGTTAATTGCTCATGAACTCACAGTGGCTATTAGAAAAAATATTACAATCGACTGGAGCATCAGAAAAAGTGCCCAAGCTACCATGCGCAAAATTATCAAGCGATTACTTAAGAAATACGACTATCCACCAGATCATGCAATAAAAGCCATGCAAGTGGTTATGAGACAAGCTGAAAAGATGTGTGGCTATGTGTATGAGGAAGAAGTTTGGTATGGACGTGTAGCTGAGGATGATGGTGAGTTTAGTATAGATTAACTTTTAAGGGGACTAACACAATGGCAGGAATAAAATTTGAGATTAAAGAAAATATCGGTGTGTTATCTGAATCAGCAAAGGGATGGACGAAAGAATTAAATCTTGTTAGCTGGAATGATAAAAAAGCCAAATACGATTTGAGAGAATGGGATCCTGAACATAAGAAAATGGGTAAGGGTGTGACCCTAAGCAAGGATGAAGTTATGAAGTTGAAAGAAATTTTATGCTCTATCAACGATTAAACGAGAGTTGTATATATTAACTTAAAAAAGAGCAATCATTGTGGAATAACCAACCAAACTCAGTAAAGTAAATAAAGGGGGATATAAGTGTGGATAGTTACTTTGAAAAACAATATAAAAAATTAAAATTTGTTAAAGGAACTAACACTTCGCCTGGATTGAGAAATGCTCAGATGGGTTCAATTCATGCAATATCTTCGTATTTTACAATACAAAGAAACAAGGCTGCAATTATTGTAATGCCAACAGGCTCTGGAAAAACAGCAGTGCTTATGATGTCACCATATGTGGTGGGTAGCAAAAAAGCACTTGTTGTTACACCTAGTGTGATGGTGAGAGGACAAATAGTTGAAGATTTCGCCGCTTTAAGAACTTTATGTAATGCAACAGTATTTAATAATAGTGCAAAGAAGCCTAAAATATATGAGCTAAAGAATATGTATAGTGAAGTCCATTATGAAGCTATTTGTAGTGCTGATATTGTAGTAGCTACACCAAAGTGTGCATTATCTCTTTCAAAGACTGAAGGGACGCCTGAAAAATTTGATCTCGTTCTTATTGACGAAGCTCATCATGTACCCGCAAAAACTTGGGAGCAAATTCTTATAAACATCAATGAAGCTAAACATATACTTTTTACCGCAACACCATTTAGGTTAGACAAAAAAGAAATAAAAGGTGAGATGATTTATTCTTATCCTTTATCAATGGCATATAAAGATGGGATCTTTTGTGAAATTGAATATATTCCATTAGATGAAGCACCAAATAAAGATCTGTTGATTGCTAAAAAAGCAGAACGAATTTTTTATACAGATAGACAACTAGGATATGATCATTATCTGATGGCCCGTACAAGCACAAAAGAAAATGCTAAAGAGTTAGAAAAATTATATTCTTCGGAAACTGATCTAATATTAAAGCGTATAGATAGCTCGATGAGTAATAAAAGTATAACAAAGTGTATTGATGAACTAAGAGCAAAAACTCTTGATGGAATTATTTGCGTAGATATGTTGGGTGAAGGATTTGACTTTCCAAACTTAAAAATTGCTGCAATTCATTCGCCGCATAAATCTTTGGCGAGTACATTACAATTTATAGGTAGGTTTGCAAGAACTAATACTGAAAATATTGGAACTGCAAAGTTTATCGCCATGAATGATAGTGAGCTTCTCATTGAAAACTCAGCTTTATACACTAATGATGCAGTTTGGCAAGATATCATAATTGATTTAAGCGAAAATAAAACAAAAGAAGAAGAACAGACTAAACGATATTTTAAGACTTTTAGAAAAGCAGAAAATGCATCTAAGTATGGAGATGCTGAAATATCTTTACATTGTATTAGACCTAATTGCCATGCAAAAATCTATAAAGTATCTGAATTTGATATAACAGCGAGGTTCCCAGATTCATGTAATGTCAGCGAAGAAGTATTAATTAATGAAAACGATAATACAGTAATTGGAATAGGTAAAGAACATACAACACCTAAATGGATATCAAATGATAGTATTGTTAATATAAATAATATCTTATATATAGTTCACTATCAAAAGGAATTTGGATTATTATTTATATATTCTCAAAATAAAACAGAAGCAGTCTATGAATCAATTGCAAGGAGTTTTTCTATTAATTTTGATAAAATTCCTAAATATGAGATGAATCGTGTTCTTGGAGAACTGAATGGTTTTGAGATATTTAATTCTGGAATGCAAAGTCGTTATGTTGAATCAGGAGAATCCTATAGAATTTCTGCAGGATCGGATGTAAGCTCTGCAATTGACCCTGTTACTGGTCAGCTATATTCACCAGGGCATGTATTTTGCAAAGCATCGGCAGGTGAAAGTGAGATAACTATAGGATATAGTAGTGGATCCAAAATGTGGAGTAGCTCTTATTTTTCAATTCCCCAGTTTGTTGAGTGGTGTGACTTTAACGGTAAAAAAATAGCCAATGCTGATATGACGGTTAAAACAAATACAAATTTCGATTATTTGCCAATGCCATCACAACTGAAAAAATATCCTGAGAATATTTTTCTGTGTGATTATTCAGCAGATACATATAGTTCACCACCGGTAGTAAAAGAGAAAGCAGAATCTTTATACAAGAGTATTTTAACCGATGTATCACCAAAGATAATCACTGTTTCAAGCGAAATTGTAACAATTAAGTTTTCGTGGATGGATAAAGATGAGATCATTACGTGTGATGTTAATGGACACTTTAAATCAAAAAATCCACAAATTAAGCTTGTTGATGGGAAAAATGAAATTGATCTAGTAGCTTATTTAAATGAGCAGCCACTAATATTCAAAACAACTGATGATGATCTCATACAAGGTATTGAACATTTCCATGGAAATCCAGAAGGCGTTGTCTATACATTAGATAATATTGTTGGAATTGACTGGGATAAATATGGAACTAACAGAAGAATTGAAGTTAATGATCCGATATATCATCCTACAGGTACTTCTATACAAACAACTGTAGAGGAAATATTGAAAAAAGACGAACAAAATAAATATATTATATATGATCATTCAAGCAGTGAAATGGCAGATTTTATTACTATTAAGGAAAATGAATTTTCATTTGAAATTACTCTTTATCATGTGAAAAAAATGTCTGCTAAGACGTATAACAATAGCGTTGAAGATATTTATGAAGTCGCTGGACAAGCTGTAAAATCAACAATTTGGTTAAAAACTAAGCCTGGTTTTATCAAGAAGGTCGCCGATAGAAGGAGAAGCAATCATTGCGTTTTTATACAGGGAAATTATGATGATTTCAAAACTAGGATGAAACAAAATAAGCAAATAGTCGGGAAGGTAGTTATTGTACAGCCATCGATATGTAAGAACAAACCGATGCCTGATAAAATTCAGAGGATATTAGCAGCATCTCACTATTATATTAATAATTCAGGAAAAGTAAAAAAATTATTGATATGGGGGAGTACTGAAAACATATAGTGAATAGGGGAGTGAATAGATGGATGCAATAAAAGGTAATATTAACTCGATACTAAATGGGTTTAAGCAATTTGCGATTCCAGTATATCAAAGAACATATAGTTGGGAGAAACAACAATGTGAACGACTTTGGAATGATATTGTTGAAATGATGAAAGAGAAAAGAACAGGTCATTTCGTAGGTTCAATAGTAAATATTGCTGAGCAAGCTATGCCAACTGGAGTACAAAAATTCATGATAATTGATGGTCAGCAGCGGATGACCACTTTAACCTTGTTATTAATAGCACTTCGAGATTATGGATATGCAAATCCTGATGATACTACGATTAATGCAAAAGGCATTAATGGTATGGTCATCCAAAATGATTATGGTATTGGTGAAGAAAAATATAAAATGGTGCTTACACAATCAGATAAAGATATTTTGATTAAACTAATTGAACATAGTCCTCTTGATGATATTAAAATATCTAGAATAATTGAAAATTATAATTTTTTTGTAGATAAAATTAATCAAGGAATCTTGTCTCCAAAAGATTTGTTTGAGGGGGTTTCGAAATTACAAATAGTAAATATTACTTTAGATCGGGCGGTTGACGATGCTCAATTAATTTTTGAAAGTCTGAATAGTACTGGTATGGATCTTTCTCAATCAGATCTAATAAGAAACTATATTCTCATGGGTTTAGGACCAGATTTACAAAGCAGCATTTATCAAAATTATTGGTTGCCAATGGAAAAATTATTTGATTATGAAAAACAAACTACCTTAATGGATAAGTTTTTTAGAGATTATTTAACTTTAAAAAACGGAAAAATTCCAAATTTCTCAAAAGTTTATGATGAGTTTAAAAACTACCATAGATTTAAATTTGAAAATAGTGTTACCGATTTTTGCAGGGAATTATATTTATATGCAAAGTATTATACAAATATCTATTATGCAAAAAGCCCTGATAAAGATTTGAATGTTATTTTTGCGGATATTTCTCAACTTCAAATGGATGTTGCATTTCCTTTTTTATTAAAAGTTTATTTAGACTATGAAAATAAAATTATTCATAAGGGTGACTTTATAAAAATATTAAAAAGCTGTGAAAGTTATGTCTTTAGACGTGCAATTACAGGTATTCCAACAAATTCATTGAACAAAACATTTGGAACGATGGCAAATAAGATAAATACAGAAAAGTATCTAACATCTTTTTATGCATATTTAGTCATGTTAGATTCATATAAGATTTTTCCGAATGATGAGCAATTTAGAGCTGACTTTATTATTAAAGATGTTTATAACATGAGAATAAGAAATTATATACTTAGCAAACTGGAGAATTTCAGTAATAAGGGACCTATAAATATCGAAAATTATACGATTGAGCATATAATGCCTCAAAATAAGAATTTATCATATGACTGGCAAAAGACACTTGGCGAAGGCTGGGAAGAAATTCAAAAGAACTATTTACATACGATTGGAAATTTAACACTAACAGCTTATAATTCTGAAATGTCGGACAATACTTTTGATGATAAGCTAAATATGGTAGGTGGATTTAAGGAAAGCGCATTAAGGATCAATAGCTTTGTGGTGAAGCAAAATACATGGAATGAAGAAAATATTCAACATAGAGCAAGTGAGCTGTTTGAAGTAGCACGAAAAATATGGAAATATCCAGAAATTTCAGAGAGCGAACTAATTGAAGTTGGATCTGTTAATAAAGTAACTACAGAGTATACTCTAGATGATTATAACTATTTAGTTAACGAGATGATGGTACTTTATAAATCGTTAGACCATAGAATTATGAATATTTCCTCTGCAATTAGAAGGGAATGCAAAAAGCTCTATGTCGCTTATAAAGTAGACACAAATATTTGTGATGTCGTTCCACAGAAATCAAGACTTCGAGTATCAATTAATATGAAGTATAGTGATATTAACGACCCCAAAGGAATCTGTTTAAATGTAACAGATAAAGGACGGTGGGGAAATGGTGATATTGAAGTTGGAATAGATAATGAAAGTCAACTTGATGATGTGATGGATATAATAATTCAGTCTTTTAATAAACAATTTTAATCAAGATATTCTATATTCATTAGGTGCATTTATGACTGTATGTAGAATAAAAAAATGATGCTGAAAACAGAATTAAAACGATGTATGGGAATGATTGGAAAGCTAAAAAGACTTCAACATCTATAGAAATAGTGTCAGATGAAGATGCTGATAGTTCTCAAATTGATTTGAATGAATTGATTCTAGATAGAATTTCAGAGTATATCATTCGGAAATTCAAAAGGCATGATATAGAGTGGCTCATCGATGAAATATTAAAAGCAAAAGGATTTACTACATACATAAGTCCAGAAGGTACTGTTGATAGACCAACTTTAGATCAATTGATTGGAACAATGAGTAATTTTAATGCTGACTATGGTTTATGAGTTTTATGGAGTGGTTTCAAGAATTCTGTAATTAAAGAAATACCAAAATAATTCTTTAAAGTTCGTTTATGGGATTCTAAAAAGATTGTTGAAGAGATATTTGAGAATTATGAAAATCTAAGTGATGAAATAAAGGCTGAGATACCTTTAAAGCGTGTTTGGATGCTCAATGAAGAAGAGTGAATACTGAGGTGAAAATATGGGATTAATCAAATGCCCAGAATGTGGGAGTAAAATATCCACTAGAGCTAGAATGTGCTCATACTGTGGGTTTGAGAGTGATGATTCAACAAGAGCAATTAGTTTACAAGACCAATATGAAGTGATACCTCTCTTTCAATATGAGGTTGAAGAGTGGAATCCTGTTGGTGAACCTTTGAGTCTGATTTCTAGTGAAGATAATAAAATGCTATTTAATTTACTTGGTAAGTGGGATAACCTTCAACTAAGATTGCCTGCCGTTGCAGATCTTATTCAAAAACTAAAAGATAAAGAAACAATGTTGGTAGCTGATATGGATTCGTATCTTAAAGATTTAATTGACAAAGGCATTTATAAGATTGCAGTAGATAAAAATGGTGAAATCTTGCCTCAATTAAAAGAAGGTGCAACCATTAGAAAACTAATAAGGTTAAAAGAAGTGGAATTAACACCTGATGTTACTCAAACATTAAATAATCTATCAACTAATGCGGGTATGGTTAGAATTTTAGATGAAATTGAATATGTTGGTAATGAGATTAAGAACATTCAATTAGAAATGCAAGATGATCGTTTGGCAATTATTGATGGTTCGAGAGATAAATTGAAACAAGCAAAGCAAATTCAAGATACACGACTAAGAGAGTTGGCAATATTAAATGTTGTTAATTCAGCAACAGATGGCAAAAGAGTTCTAATGAAAAACTTTAAGAGGAACCTTGAATATTTAAAATCTCATCAAGATGATACTATGGTTACAAATATATTCAGTAGTAATGCAAACAGAGGTTGCAATGAGAAAGCTGTAAATTCTTTTCAAGCATTAGTTTCTATAACTAATGCAATTCAATTAGAATGTGAAGGTTATACAATACTCGGAGAGTATGAAGCAAGCAAAGTGTGTTTAAGTCAATTTCGTAATTTTGTAATTGAAAATAAATTAGACCAACGTGATACCTTGTTACTGCTAAATGAAAATCTTAAAGAAAAGCAAACTTGTGTTGTAGACGAATTTTCTGTAATAGTAGATAGGATAGCAAAAATTGATGATTTAAACTATATTGATTCTAGTTTTAAAAGTTTGAATAGAACTGAACCAGGAGGTTATAGTGAAGAAGTTTTTGAATAAAAATAACGATGAAGAGATGGTTAAATACTGTAAAAAGTGTTTATGTGAACTTGCTAGTATAAACAAAAGCAAATACTGCGCACACTGTAAAAAGGAGAAAGGAACTTCACTAAGAAATAATGGATTAAGAATTGCTGGTGTGGTAGTAACGTTGGTATTAGGTAGCAAAATGAAGGGTGGAGGACCTAATAATAGCTGATATGTGGGAAGAGCATTTTGATTGTTGGGGGTGATGATAATTAATACAACAAATATTAGAGTATTTGAACGAGAATATTTAAAGGCAATGAAAGAAGATTCAGCGGCCATTTTTGCAGGAGCAGGATTATCAAGAGCTTCAGGATTTGTTAATTGGAAAGAATTACTTCGTGAACTTGCATCCGACATAAATCTAGAAGTGGATAAAGAGGATGATTTAGTCTCATTAGCTCAATATTATTATAATAGCCAAGGTGAAAACAGAAGTTCAATTTCAGATAAAATTGTCGAAGAATTTTCGAAGGATGCTAAACAAAATGAAAATCTAGAAATATTGACAATGCTTCCTATTGAAAAATATTGGACAACTAATTATGATTCTCTCATTGAAGATACATTAAAGAGTTATGCTAATAAGAAGCCTGATGTCAAACGGACGGAAAAAGACTTAGCAAGAACTTTACCAAAGCGAGATGCAATTGTTTACAAGATGCATGGAGACATTACTTTACCGCATGAGGCGGTTATTATTAAAGATGATTATGAAACATATAATGAGAATAGGCAATTGTTTACAACAAGTCTTCAGGGTGATTTAGTATCAAAAACATTTTTATTCATTGGATTTAGTTTTGAAGATCCTAATTTAATATTTATTTTGAGTCGTATAAGAATACTACTAGGAAAAGATAATAATCGTAAACATTATTGTTTTATAAAAGTGCTGAATAGAGATGATTACGAATCCGATGGTGACTATATTTATGATAAAACAAAGCAAGAGTTACGTATTGAGGACTTAAAAAGATATGGAATTTATGCAGTTCTTATTAATGATTATTCAGAGATTACCGAATCACTAAAAAGGATACAATTCAAGCATAAACTCAACAACATCATGATTTCTGGTAGTGCCGAAGTTTATGGTGCTTTTGAAAAGGATTCTGCCGAAGAATTCATGTTTTCGTTATCTAATAAACTTGTAAAAAGAGATTATAAAATTGTAACTGGATATGGTCTTGGAGTAGGTACATATATTGTTTCGGGTGCGTTAGAAGAAATCTATTCTAATAAGTTTGGTAGAATTGAGTTATATTTAACCACGAGACCATTTCCGTTTATACATAAAGGCGAAGTGGATAGAAAGCTTATTGGAAGAAATTATAGAAATACAATTATTGATGAATGTGGGGTAGTAATTTTTATTTTTGGAAACAAGCGTCATGAGGATTCAGGAGAGATTATTATAGCAGATGGCGTGCTTCAAGAATTTGAAATTGCTAAGAAAAAGGGAAAAGTTATTATTCCAGTTGGTTCAACTGGGTTCGCTGCTGAATTAATTTGGAATGAAGTCAATGTTAATTTGGTAAACTATGATTATTTGAAGGATTCAATGAATTTACTTAAGTCTGAGATAAAATCAGAAAAAGTAATTATTGAAATTTCTAAGATTGTATCAAGAATGAAGGGGGTTTAACTTATGGCAAGAAAAGCGTTTTTTAGTTTTCATTATGAAAAGGATGCATGGAGAGCAGGGCAAGTAAGAAATTCAAATATTACCCAGCCTGTAAGTGGATATATTGACAAAGCTAGTTGGGAAGAAGTAAAGAAAAAAGGTGATGCTGCAATTAAGAAATGGATTGATGATCAACTAAAAGGCACATCTGTTACTGTTGTGCTGATTGGTAAAGAAACATCTAGTAGAAAGTATGTTAAGTATGAGATAGAAAAAAGTATAGAAAAAGGAAATGGGTTATTAGGTATTTATATACATAATGTGAAGAATGAAAAGCAAGAGACTGTTACTAAAGGAAATAACCCGCTAGATAATTATAATATTGTAGTTAACGGGCGTACTAGAAAAGCATCAGGATATTTTAAGACTTATACCTGGTCTGCAACAAAAGGTTATAATAATTTAGCAACGTGGATTGAAGAAGCTGCAAAGTTAGCAGGTAAATAATTTATTGAGTTAAGTAATTAAAATGAAAGTGTATTATTGTTTAAATGAAGTTCATTATTAGCTAAGTAGGTTTCCAAATTACTCTTCAATTGATTGACTTCTGAAACTTTTATTTTCTGCTCATTAAGATTAATTTTGATCTTATTTGCCTTAAGATTAAGCGCATGAATTCTTCTTTTATGTGTTGAAAGAGCTTCTGTTGTAGGTTTTTTATTTGCTGTATCAAGTGCTTCGCTTGCAGCTTCGAAAAGGATAATTTTACTTTCATGTATACGGAGATAAGCATCTTTATCGGTTGAATTTTGATAACCGGTATAGATGCTTTTATATTTTTTGTATGTATCCATATCCTTAATCATTTCAGCGGCTTCTTGAATTTGGAGTTCAACGTTTTTAAGCTCACCTTGCACGGCTATAAAGTCATCGTGAACTTTAGCAATATATGAATAAAATGAATCTATATTACTGATGTCATTTTGACTAATGCTCTGCCAAGTCTTTGCTATGTTTTTTAGATTTTGAAGCTTTAGCCATCTTGCAAATCCAATAGACTCTGATGCGAGTTTATTGGATTTAATGTCGACAACCTTACTAGAATTTCGTTGTTTATTAGTGTGAATCAACTTTCCATGGAGTCTTTTATCTATACGCTCTTTAATGCCACTTTCAGTATAATCAGGACCAATAGTTTTTGACCTCGTGAAACGTTCTTGATTAATGCCTCTAAAAGAAATATGTTTACCTGGTTTTATTTCAAATCCATCATTTTTAAGAATTTCAAGAAAATCATCCCAATCTTTAGATCTTTTAATAGCAGAGTCTATTGCATATTGTAGCTTTGCCTTGTAACTGTTTCCAGATTTACGTTCTTGATATTCTTTGTAAGAAACACCGTTGAATTTGCTTTTAGACTTATCTGTAATGACAGATAGTCCATGTTGCTTACATAGTTCATCACTCTGATTTCTAATTTGATGGTAGCTCAATTTATTCGAAATATAAGCCTTGCCATCAATGAAACTTACATTATTGAAAATAATATGATTATGGATATGACCACGATCAACATGAGTAGTCATGACATACTCGTACTTTCCTTTTAAATGCTGCTCGCATAATTCTTGTCCAATTTGATGGGCAATAGCAGGGGATACTTCATCTGGCATGAATGATTGAATTAAATGGCGGCCAAGATTTTTAGCTTGACTGTTCATGTTTTCTTTAGTGTTAGCAAACTGAAGGGCTGCTGTTTTATAACCACATTTATACGAGTAAATGAGGATTTGCTCATCTGTTTTTTCAGAATCACATATGTAATCAATGCTTAAATCTAAGGTAGTTTTGATAGGATGGATTTTAGTGATTGCCATATTTCTTCAGTCATCTCCTTTAACTCTGTAACATCTTCTTGATAAATTGAATCTGTAGAATTTACTCTTTTTGCAATTTGATTTATGTTAGTTGAGACTCTGGTCATTTGAGAAGAGAGTTCTCGAATTGGTGAATGATCAATTTTAAAGATACATCCATCAATTGCAATCTTTCTCATATAAGCACCAGTGTTTTTAAAACCGGCGAGTCTTCGTCGTTCTTCAATTATTTCTTTTTCTTCTTCTGTGACCATAACGTGAATGTTAAGTGGTCTACTCCTTTGTGCCATATTTATATGTTCCTTTCAAGAATTTAAACCAGGGGTTTGGGGAATTCCCCAACAAGCTTTCACAACTCTGACAGATAGGGCAGGGGTGGGGAAATCGGAAGTGTGGCTACACTTCCTGTGCTTGCTAATAAAGATTTTGAATTAATTAACTGATGTCGTTTTGCGACATTAAAACCAAAAGAACAACCCAGACTTGATCCAGGATTGTAATCCTTTTATTAAAAATGGGATTATCGTAATAATAATGGTTAAGGCAAAGGCGATAATTATTCCTGTAAATGCTGCATTATCAGTAAGACTTGAGCCATAAAAAAGTGCAGATGCAAGGGCTACAATGATGCAAATAGAGATTAACTTGCCAAGTACAACAGTAGAAATGGCTTCTAACACAAAGGATATGAATATGCCTGCTGTTGCTAATATATAGCATGGTAATAAAATTAATTTGACTGGTATGAGTAATATATTTCCGATTGGTCGCATGTGTACACCTCCGTTAGTCCTAATGCCATTATAGATAATAAACTCAATCTAAACAAGACAAAATTATAGTCTTATTTATGTTTTGGATTATTAATTGCTTAAAAAGTGTACATTTGAATTGTCTTATATTAAAATAGAAGTAGAATATTTTGGAAATTCAAGTAATGAGCATCATGACGATATAAAAATAATAAAACTGATCACAAGAGAATGTTGAGATGAGTTTTGATTTGATATGGAGAGTTTTAAATGAGAACAAGCAGAATCTTAGAAATGATTTACTTACTATTGAATAATAGGCAACAGAAGGCACAAGATATTGCTGATCATTTTGGTGTATCGACAAAAACAATATACAGAGATGTTGAGACTTTGTTTGAAGCAGGTATTCCTATTTCCATGCAACAAGGTGTAGGTGGTGGCATTGTTTTAAGCGAAAACTATGCCATTAATAAAACAAAGTTGACTGCATCTGAAGAAAAAATCTTAATGAAAGCAATTGAAGATATTAAGAAATTACCTAATGCACAATTGAATTATGCTTTAAAAATTATAAAGCAGTATTTCAATGAAGCTGGTACCATGTGGGTAAATACTAATGATTTTTCTTTAGGTATGCATGATAAATTTCATTTGGTGAAAGTTGCAACTATTGAAAAGAGAGTGATTGAATTTGATTATTTTGATGGTTCAAAATTTGTGAAGAAAAGAGTTGAACCATATGAGTTAAGGAATGATGGTGATATTTGGACTTTGTTAATTCGACATGTAAGAACTAGTGCTTTTGAAGAAATGTATTTAGCAAGAATGAAAGATATTGATATTAAATCTAAATATTTTAGTAGGAGAGAATTACCTTTAACTTTCAGTAAGAGATATGATGGTAATGTTAAGGAAGCATGTTTCTTTGTTGAGGAATTAACAGATGAATTGTTGAATAGATTTCCAATTGAATGCTTTGAGATTAATATTGATTCAATAATATTGAAAGTCAAGTTGAAGGAAAACGTTGATGCTGAGGAGTTATTGACTAAATTCACAGAATTGAAGCATTTATGTTGTAATTAATCATGGTATGGCAAAGCGTGTTTTAAAAGAAGAACATGAGAAGATGTGGAAGGGTGTTACCTTGAGTAAGGAAGAGATGCAAAAGCTAAAATAGTTACTTGGGGACGTAAATATACAGAGACAAAAATTGTGTTGCAATGATGATTACTATAAAAGGAATGTTACAGCGCAAGTCTTAAAATGTGAGGGATAAAATGGGTGTAAATATAAAAGTTTTGGAAGCGCTTTATGGTGATTGTATAATTATTTCATATGGAGATAACAAAGAGTCATTCATTTTAATAGACGGAGGAATTGGTAAACAATGCTATAGGAACCTGAAAGAGTTCTTTCGACATCTTAAAAAAAATGATTTGACATTAGACTTGCTGGTATTGACGCATATAGACTCAGATCACATATCAGGGATACTCAATTTGTTTTCGGAAAGTGAATTTGATTTTTCTAGAATAAAAAGAATGTGGTTTAACTATGGGAAAGATTTAGATGAGGAGCTTAGTATAATCCGTGAAGGTGATATTGAGAGGATTATGATTCATGATGAATCAAGTCAGATTAGTTGGAAACAAGCAACTACTTTGGAAAAAAGAATGAGTGAATCTGGTATCAATAAAGAGATAATTGTTAAAACAAATGACGAATATCAAATAAACAAAGCGAAAATCAAAATACTATCTCCAACAGTTGAAGTACTAAAAGATTTCAATAATAGCTGGATTAAAGAAGAGAGAACTGATACTAAGATAGCTAGTAAGACAGACTATGACAATACGGTTGAGGAGTTAATGATAAAAAGATTTCATGAAAACATATCATTAGCGAACAAAAGCAGTATTGCTTTCCTCTTTGAATATGAGAGCTTTAAAGCTCTGTTCTTGGCGGACTCTTCTGCTGTAGATGTGACAGATGCTTTAATTAATTTGGGATACTCTGTAACAAATCCATTATCTCTTGATATATGTAAAATATCCCATCACGCTAGTGCTCATAATACTAGCAATGAATT
>Ga0193962_1000173_pt1 | contig 28333 bp, 28 predicted proteins | sample FB_5_MG_FD_140335 | JGI IMG/M metagenome (GOLD analysis project Ga0193962, IMG submission 140335) | Microbial mat bacterial communities from the Broadkill River, Lewes, Delaware, United States - FB_5_MG | ecosystem: Environmental > Aquatic > Freshwater > River > Microbial mats | place: USA... | reverse complement strand
CACTTCGTTTAATACAGACCATTTTTAAGCCAGCAAAAAGCATTCACAAACATTTTGCACAGTGTTTTTCGATAGGGCACAATTCACACAACGGTTTACGTGACTTACAGATGGCTCGTCCATGATAAATGAGCACATGAGAAGTATGCCCCCACATATTTGCAGGTATTAAGTCGCACAACTCTTTTTCGATTTTTTCTGGTTCGGTCTTTTTCGTCCAACCAAGCCGAAAAGCAACCCGTTTTACATGAGTATCTACCGCAAAGCCAGCAACATTAAAAGCATTACTCAACACCACATTTGCTGTTTTGCGTCCGACTCCTGGTAAAGTCACTAAGTCGTTCATTGTTTGCGGTACCGCACCATTATAACGGGCGCAAATAATTTGAGCCGACTCAACAATACTTCGAGCTTTATTACGAAAACAACCCACAGTTCTAATCACTTCAGCAACATCTTCAGGAGTCGCTTTGGCATACTCTTCGATGGACGAGTACTGTTTAAACAATTGCTCCGTAACAATATTAACTCGTACATCTGTCGCTTGAGCGGACATAATTGTCGCGGCTAGTAACTCAAATGGGGTTGAAAAGTTAAGCGAACACTGAGCATCAGAATAGAGTTGATTTAGCTGCTCAAGTGTTGCCATCACGATTTTCTGCTGCGATTTTTTTGCCATTATCCCACTTCTCGTCAGATTAAAAACTTAGGTTATCAACTTTATACACAATGTTATCCACAGCCTACAAAGAGCTCGGAGCCACATTCATTTGCGATTGAATGGTACCAGTGTCTTTGACCAAGTTGCGATTGTCCTGTATTTCGACATCGACGATTGTTGGCAGATGTAGGGTAGCATCACGCGCACAACGACTTCGGTCGATCATAACGGTCTGAAGTTTAACCTGCTCACTGGCATAAATTCGATCACGACTAAAAACAGGAAAAAAAGAGGGGTAGGTTCCACGGAATAAAGTTGGTGATAATCGGATAAACAATTTTTGAAAAGACAAATGACTTGTAATCCACACACTATCGAAAAAATCTCCAACAACAACAGAGGGAAACTGAAGTCGTGTAGATTTCAAAACATCCAGATCTAATAAAGTTCGAATCTGTTCAGGTCGCTTAAAAAATCCCCCTTTTAGGACAACATTAAGTAGGTTAAAACGACAATCACCTAGTGTATGTTCTGAATACATGCAGTAGGCATTATCGTGTAAATCGTAGGTATTAAAAATTTTAACAGGATATTTTGCCAGAAGAACAAGAAACAATGATGTTTCGGTTTGCTCATTGACATAAAGCGTATAACCAAAACGGTCAGCCAAATTATGACAAAGGGGCAGATTTGTTACATTTTGCAATGCAATTAAATCTGCCCCATTATTTTCTACCGTTTGGTACAGCGCTTTTGAATCACTGCAACCATGCAGATTGTAGGTCATGATGCGGATTGTGGTCATAAAAGGCCTCTAAGTCCGCGTTGAGCCGTACGACGTGCTAATCTTTATCCCGTCGCTCAATCGCTTGAATCATTACGGGATTGCGTGGCACATCGCTCATCCCTTTTTTTCTACCCGTTGAAACCGTTGCAATAGCATCAACAACATCCATTCCTGATGTTACACGACCGAAAACCGCATAACCATAGCCCTGTGTTGATTTTGATCGATGATCTAAAAACTTATTATTTGCATGATTAATAAAAAATTGGCTGGTGGCACTATCGACTACACCTGTTCGCGCCATCGCAATGGTACCACGCTCATTTTTTAAACCATTCGCTGCTTCATTGCGAATTTCAGCGCCTGTAATTTTTTGAGATAACGTACGCGTAAATCCACCGCCTTGAATCATGAAGTTAGGAATAACACGATGAAAAATTGTATTCGAATAAAAACCAGTATCCACATAATGCAAGAAATTTGCTGTGGATATCGGTGCTTGTTGTTGATTTAACTCAACTTCAATATCACCCATATTGGTCTTTATAACAACAAACGGTTCAGCAATACAGATGGATGGAATAAGAAATACGAGCAACAGCAAAATGGTTTTCATTTATCAATCCCTTTTTTTAACTATATTCTGATTTTAATTCTCGCTGCATCAATTCTATAACAGCTTGACGCGGATCCTTATTTAGATAAAGGATTTTGTACATCTCTGTGATAATTGGCACTTCAACTGCTAATTTATCTGCAAGTTGGTAAGTGGATAGAGTTGTTTTAACCCCTTCAGCCACCATGGACATATCAGCAAGAATATCGTTCAAAGAACGACCTTTACCTAGTTCAATACCAACGGTTCGATTACGTGATAAGTCACCTGTACAGGTTAACAATAAGTCACCCATGCCAGCTAAACCTGAGAATGTTTCTGCCTTGGCGCCCATTGCCATCCCCAGTTTTTTCATTTCAGCTAAACCTCGGGTAATTAAAGCAGCACGGGTATTATAACCATAACCCAAACCATCGCAAACTCCTGCTGCGAGAGCTATGACATTCTTCAACGCACCACCAAGCTCAGTACCAATGACATCATTATTGGTATAAACGCGAAAGTAATCTGTACTAAACACTTCTTGAACTTGATTACAGATATCTTGATTATCAGCGGCCGCAACAACTGCTGAAGGTTGCTCTAACGCCACCTCTTTTGCGAACGTTGGCCCAGATAAAAACGCCATTCGTTGACTTAACTGTTGCGGCAAGATTTCTTGTAACACATCTGACATTGGCAATAACGTCTCGTTTTCAATCCCTTTCGATGCCGAAACAATAATAGCATCGGGACGAATCGCTGCTACTGCTTGTTTAACAACAAGGCGCATCACTTGAGAGGGTGAAACCAATAACAGCAGATCTAAACTTGCTGCGTCAGCAATATTAGCACTAAAGGACAAATTTTCAGATAATTTTATCCCAGGTAAATAATGGTCATTTTCATGGGTTTGTGACATTTTTTCAACAAGGTCTTCCTCGTAAGCCCACAAAGTAACAGGAAAACCTTTCTTAGCTAAAAGATTAGCTAAACTAGTTCCCCAACTACCCGCCCCAATAACGCCAATTTTTCTTATCGCACTTAGCTGCTTATTATCATTCATAGAATTTACTCTTCACTGTCTTCATTGCTTGCTTTCAGCTCGTCGACACCTTGAAGCTCTAATTCTTCGTCATCCTCTTTTTCAGCCAATTTAGCAACAGCGACAATCCGTTCATCGGCTTCAAGAACCATTAAACGAACACCTTGAGTATTACGACCAATAATCGAAAGGGCAGCAACGCGAGTTCTCAAAATCTTACCACGATCAGTAATAAACATCAGATCTTCATCATCAGAAACGAGCTTAATATCAACCACATTTCCGTTTCTATCTGATGTTTTTATAGTGATAATCCCTTTACCTGAACGGGTTTGAACGCGGTACTCACCTAAATCAGTACGTTTTCCGTAACCATTTTCAGTCACACTTACTAATGTCGCGGATGTATTATCAGTCACAACTTCCATACCAATAATATGGTCACGACCCTCTAGCTGCATCCCTCGAACACCACGGGCAGTTCGTCCCATAGGTCGGACATCTTTTTCGCTAAAGCGAATCGATTTACCATGATTACTGGCTAAAACAACATCCATGCTCCCATCTGTGATGCGTGTTGAAACAAGATGGTCCCCCTCATCTATGGTCATCGAAATAATGCCACCTTGACGAGGTTTTGCATAAGCCATCAATTCTGTCTTTTTAACCACACCGTTATTTGTTGCCGCAATAATGAATTTATCAGCAACAAATTCTTTGACAGGAAGAATACTCATTACTTTTTCATCTGGTGCCAATTGCAACAGGTTAACAATCGCTTTTCCGCGAGCCGCGCGACCACCCTGTGGTATTTCGTGCACCTTCAGCCAATAAACCTTACCTTGATCAGTAAAAACTAAAATATAGGAATGTGTCGAAGCGATAAATAGATGCTCAACAAAATCTTCCTCTTTAGGTCGCATTCCTGTTTTACCTTTGCCACCTCGGCGCTGCGAACGATATAATGAAACCGCATTTCTTTTGATATAACCACTGTGAGAAACCGTAACAACCATATCTTCTTCAACAATTAAATCTTCAATTGAGAGATCTTTGGTTTTAGCGATAATCTCAGTACGCCGCTCATTGGCAAAATTCGCCTTAATTTCGAGAAGTTCAGTACGAATAATTTTTAAAATTTCAACTTCACTACCTAAAATCTCTTTCAAGCGAGCTATTTGCGCTAAGACGTCTTTGTATTCATTGAGAATTTTATCACGCTCTAACCCTGTCAGGCGATGTAAGCGCATCTCAAGAATGGCTTGTGCTTGAATATCAGAGAAATTGAATCTCTCAATTAAACGCATTTTTGCTTCTGGTGAATTGGCTGAAGACTTAATGATAGAAATTAATTCATCAAGATTTTCCAGAGCTATTTTTAAACCTTCGAGAATGTGAGCACGTGCTTCGGCTTTTTTAAGTTCAAAAACACACCGACGTGTAACGATCTCTTTACGATGATCAATAAAATGATCAAGGACTTGTCGGAGTGATAAAATTTTAGGCTGTCCACCAACGATAGCTAACATGATGATACCAAAAGAGGTTTGCATCATCGTCATTTTGTATAATTGATTTAAAACAACACCTGCAACAGTATCCCGTTTAAGATCGATAACAATTCTCATACCATCGCGATCTGATTCATCTCGAAGATCAGAAATACCTTCGATCTTCTTCTCCTTGATCAACATCGCAATTTTTTCAATCAATTTTGCTTTATTGACCTGATACGGGATTTCATTAACAACGATACTTTCACGCCCAGTACGGCGATCAATCTCAACTAAGGCACGGGCACGCATCTGAAAAATTCCGCGACCACTTCGATACGCCTCACGCACATCATCCTGACCTAAAATAAAACCGCTTGTTGGTAAATCAGGGCCAGGAATTTTAGTCATCAACTCATCGAAACTTAGGGTTGGATTATCGATAATCGATACCAAACCATCAACCACCTCACCTAAATTATGCGGTGGAATTTTGGTTGCCATACCAACAGCAATACCTTCAGAACCATTGACGAGAAGATTGGGAAACTTACATGGCAAAACAAGGGGTTCTTTAAGAGAATCATCGTAGTTAGGGCCAAAATCAACCGTTTCTTTTTCAAGATCGGCAAGAAGTTCTGATGACAATTTTGACATCCTAACTTCAGTATAACGCATCGCTGCTGCGGAATCGCCATCGACAGAACCAAAATTGCCCTGACCATCAACAAGAGTATTGCGCATGGAAAAACTTTGAGCCATTCGGACGATCGTATCATAAACAGCGGTATCGCCATGTGGATGGTACTTACCAATGACATCACCAACTACACGAGCTGATTTTTTATATGGCTTGTTATACTCATTACCTAATTCATGCATAGCAAAGAGTACACGTCTGTGAACAGGCTTTAAACCGTCGCGTACATCAGGAAGTGCACGACCAATAATAACACTCATCGCATAATCCATATACGATTTGCGCATTTCACTTTCAATATTTACACTTACTTTATTGGGCTGAGAAAGCATCTATTATTTTCCTCCGAAATTTCCATTTAATGGAAAATTTAATCAAATATCAAGATTTGACACGTTCAGTGCATTGGTTTCAATAAATTCACGTCGTGGCTCAACTTGATCACCCATTAAAACGGTAAAAATTTCATCTGTTGCAACAACATCTTCAATTTTGACCTGAAGTAATACGCGCTTTTCAGGATCCATTGTTGTTTCCCATAATTGATCAGGATTCATTTCACCTAGACCTTTATATCGCTGTATATATTGGCCTTTTTTTGCTTTATCAAGAAAATAATTGAGTAATTCGAAAGCATCATCTACCGAGACTTCCTCTTTATTTTCTTGTGTCACTTTTATTTTTTCATTTTGAAATAAAGATGAAACCAGTTTGTATGATTGAAGCAATAATTTGTACTCATGCGTAGAAAGAATATCTAAACTTTTTTGATCAATGCGGGCTCTAACACTTCCTAAAGTAAATAAAATTCGTGCTGGTTCACTTAGTAACGTAAATTCTGCACTCGGAGCCGCTTGGTGTAATTTTTCAACAAGAGGTGTTAAATCAACTAAATCAATAAGGCTATCTTGAATATTTCCTTTTACAAAAATTTCAAGTAATTCCTTTTTGATCCCTTTGTTCATCAATTTTTCAAATAAATCATTATATTCAATGATGTTTTTCAAAGTAGGAATAATTTGTTTACCACGTATTATCTTTTCTCCGTTATTCATCTCCAGAGCACAATTCTCAACACCCAAATTAAGCAGAAAATCGAGAAGAACCTCTTCATCTTTCAAATAGGTTTCCTTCTTTCCACGTTTTATTTTATATAAAGGAGGTTGAGCTATATACAGATAACCACGTTCGATTAATTCTGGCATTTGTCTAAAGAAAAATGTCAATAATAAAGTTCTGATATGCGAACCATCAACATCAGCATCAGTCATGATAATAATTCGATGATAACGTAATTTAGCAACATCAAAATCATCCTTACCTATCCCAGCACCCATGGCAGTAATAAGTGTTCTAATCTCGTTTGATGTTAGCATTTTATCAAAACGAGCTTTTTCAACATTCAAAATTTTACCCTTAAGAGGTAAAATAGCTTGATTAGAACGATCTCTACCTTGTTTGGCACTACCACCCGCAGAATCACCCTCGACAATATAAATTTCACTAAGAGCAGGATCTTTTTCCTGACAATCAGCTAATTTACCCGGTAAAGATAATCCATCTAACGCACCTTTACGCCGTGTTAAATCTCGAGCTTTACGAGCCGCTTCACGAGCTCGAGCGGCCTCAATACCCTTTTCTAAAATTCGCTTAGCAACTTGTGGATTTTCTTCAAGGTAGGTCGCAAGTTTTTCATTCAATAAAGTTTCAACATAACCCTTTATTTCAGAATTACCCAATTTCGTTTTTGTTTGACCTTCAAATTGCGGGTCAGGAACTTTCACTGAAATAACAGCAACAATACCTTCTCGAAGATCATCACCAGAAACTGTTGTTTTTACATTTTTTAGAAAATTATTGTTTGTCGCATAAGTGTTCATCGTTCGTGTTAATGCGGCCTTAAAACCAACTAAGTGTGTTCCACCCTCATGGGTATTAATATTGTTGGCAAAAGTAAATATTTTTTCATCATAGCCATCATTATATTGAAAAGCTAATTCAATTTGAACACCCTCTTTTTCACCTTCAAAATAGATAATATTTTGATGAACAGGTGATTTTGCACGGTTAAGGTATTCAACAAATGATCTTATTCCACCTTCATAGTGGAAAATATGTTCTTTTTCGTTATTCTCATCAGTGATAGTTATTTTCACACCAGCATTTAAAAAAGCCAGTTCTCTTAATCTTTTTGATAAAATATCAAAAGAAAAATCTACTGTTTCAAAAATTGAATCATCGGGCCAAAAAGTTACTTTAGTCCCTTTTTTTATTGTGTCAGAAAAATCAATTAACTCAGTTTCTGGAATACCACAAGAGTACTGTTGTTTATAAACACGACCATTCCTACAAATTTCTAGATCTAAACGACTTGAAAGTGCGTTTACAACAGAAATACCAACGCCATGTAATCCACCAGAAACTTTATATGTATCACTATCAAATTTACCACCAGCATGAAGAACAGTCATAACAACTTCAGCAGCCGATTTATTTTCTGAAGCGTGCCAATCTACAGGGATACCTCTACCATTATCAGAAACAGTAACTGATCCATCTAAATTAATAGTAACTATAATATCGTCACAAAAACCAGCCAATGATTCATCTATCGAATTATCAACAACTTCATATACGAGATGATGTAATCCTTGACTACTTGTTGAACCTATATACATAGCAGGTCTTTTTCTTACAGCTGTAAGACCCTCTAATACTTTTATATTATCAGCACTGTAACTATCGTTAGTAGTTGTCATTTACACCTCTTAATATCGTTTATTGTATATAACCATCAACTATTTTATATTTGATGTATTCTTTTAAAGAATCAGAATTCATAATTTCTTTATTTGTTGAAGTTATAATAACTTGTCCTATTTCATTATTCATAAATTCAAATAGGGATTTTAATCTTTTATTATCAATCTCACTCGAAATATCATCTATTAAGAACAAAGGATATTTAGAAAATATTTTTTTATATAACAAAATTTGACTTATTTTTATTGAAAATAATAAAGACCTCAATTCTCCTTGAGAACCATAGAAACGGGCGTTTTTTTCATCAATATAAAAATCAAACTTATCTAAATGTGGACCATCAAGTGTTTTACCATAATTTATTTCATTATTTCTTTTATTTAGTAGAGAATTTGAAAAATTATTTTTTAGGACTTCAATTGGTGCTGAATAATCTTCACTTCTAATACTGACGTAACATGTATTATTGAATATTTTTTTATATACTTGTTCCAATAATAAATTTATTTCTTTAATATAATTAAAACGTCTAATCCTTATTTCTGTACCAACATCAATTAACAAATCCGTCCATACATCCAAATTCTCAATTTGCTTTGTTTTTATTAATAAATTTCTCGACTTAAGTATATAAATATATTTATTTACAATATTTAAATAAGAATAATCATTTAAAAATATGCCACGATCTATATAATTTTTTCTAAATGAGTTAGAATTACGTAAAATATTTAACTCATCTGTAAAGTAAACAATACATTTTAAATACTCAAAAAAACTATTATTACTAATTCTATTATCATTCAAATAAATACTTTTATTATTTTTATCTATTTTAATATTATACTTATAATCAATAGAATTATGAGATATTAGTGATGTAATACTTGTTTTATTAAAAATTTTACCTATTAAATCAATATTCTTTGATTGTCTAAAACTTTTTAAATAGCAAAACAAATATATTGACTCCAATATATTTGTTTTGCCTTGTGCATTATCACCATAAATTAAAGTAAATTTTTTAGAAAAATTGATATTTAATTTTTCAATATTTCTATAATTAACAAGATTAAGTTGTTTCAGTTCCATTTATAATCTCATAGGCATTATGACTGCTTGATAAGCATCATCATCTAAGGATTTTATTAAACATGGAGAGATATTATCATTTATGAAAAAACGGATGGATCCGCTATTCATTGTATTCATAACATCAAGTAGATATTTAGCATTGAAACCAACAGAAATTTCAGGTCCATTGTAATCAATTTCAATAAAATCAGTTGCATCACCAAACTCTGGATTTGATGATGTTATTTCTAATTTACCCATTGTTAGGTTTAAATTTATACCACGAGATTTTTCATTCGCTAAAATAGCAATTCTTTTCAATGTTTGTAAAAAAACATTGCTTTCAATAATTGCAAAATTATCTAATTTTTCTGGAATTACTCGATTGTAGTCGGGAAAATCTCCATCTATTAATCTCATTATAAGTGTTGTTTCAGGATTACTAGCTATAATATTGTTATCTACAAAGTTAATTGTTAAATTATCGCTATAATCATCTGTAATTTTCTTTAATTCAATAATACCTTTTCTTGGTATTATTACTCCTGAATTTAATTTATCAATATTTGATGCTTCAATTTTTGTTTGAAATAATGAAAGTCTATGACCATCAGTTGATATAACTCTTAAATAGTTATTTATGTTATGAATAAATAATCCATTTAAATTATATTTACTTTCATCAGTAGATATTGAATAAAAAGTTTTATCAATTAAATTTTTTATATCTTTTGAATTAATATTTAATCCTGATTCATTTTCTACATTATTTATAAATGGGTACTCTTCTGGTGGTAAAGCAACAATATTAAATTTTGCATTTCCACATTTTAATTCTATCCAATTATTATCTTTTGATTGAATTTCAATATTGCTATCAGATAGTTCTTTTACTATCTCAAATAATTTTTTAGCTGATACCGTAATTTTTCCTTCAGTTACAACTTCTGATTCATAGATACTTTTTATACCAATTTCTAGGTCAGTGGCTGTCAATGTAACTGTATTATTTTGTGCTTCAATTAGCACGTTAGCTAAAATTGGTAATGTCTTTTTTTTCTCAATTACTCCTTGTATTAGAGTTAAACCTTTAAGCAAAATATTCTTGTTGATGTTGAATTTCATCTTATACCCTTTCTTAGTATTGTTTTTTAGTTTTTATAGTAAAGATATAGTAGGTGTTGTTGAAAACTTTTATTTTTGTAACATATTGTTTTATCAAAGTTTTTTCATTTTTTTTTTTGTGGAATAATTGTTAGTAACTTTTTTATCTGTTGATTAGTTATAAATCTTCTTTTTCTCCACTTGGTTTTTAACAAGTTATCCTATGTGGGTAATAGCGTATTCTTTATTGTTTTTATGGTTGTACGTAAATGATTATCGTTCTCCATGTTTTTTTCTATTTTTCTTATTGCGTGTATAACGGTCGAATGATCTTTTCCACCGAAATGATCTCCTATCTCGGGAAATGAACTGGATGTGAGTTGACGACATAGATACATCGCTATTTGTCTGGGTACGACAAATGTTTTTACTCTTTTTGATGATTTCATCTCTGAAACTTTAATATTGAAATGTATAGCTACTTTCTTTTGAATATCTTCAATTGTTAATTCTTTACTCGACTCAACAATAATATCTTTAAGAATAGTTTTAGCCATATCAATGGTTATAGGCGTTGATGTTAAACTTGAGTAGGCGCCAATTCTAACTAAATAACCTTCTAATTCTCTAATATTATTTATAACAGAATTTGATAAAAATAGAGCAACTTCCTTGGGTAAAATAATTTTATTCTGGTCAGCTTTTGCTTCGAGAATTGCTTGTTTAGTTTCAACATCTGGCGGTTGAATATCTGCAATTAATCCCCATTCAAACCTTGATCTTAATCTTTCCTCAAGGCCTGGTATCTCTTTAGGAAATTTATCTGAAGTAACAACAATCTGTTTATGTGATTCATATAAAGAATTGAAAGTGTGGAAAAACTCTTCTTGAGTTCTTTCCTTACCAGCAATAAATTGAACATCATCTATAAGAAGTACATCAATAGATCTAAATCTATTTCTAAATTCATCCATTTTACCGTAGCGGATAGAATTTATTAATTCGTTTGTAAATTTTTCTGAAGAATAATAACTAACATTTATATTTTTGTTGGTATTTATAATTTCATTACCTATAGCGTTGATAAGGTGTGTTTTTCCAAGTCCTACTCCACCATATATAAATAGTGGATTGTATATAGTGGCTGGACTATTAGCTACTGCCATAGCCGCTGCTGACGCAAATTGATTTGAAGATCCAGAAATAAACTTATTGAAGGTATATTCTTTGTTTATATTATAAATTTTATTTTGCTTTTGTAGTTCAGTTACTATTTTTGTTTCTTTTTTTTCAGCTTCTTTAATTTCTTTAACAGGAGTTTTTTCTATCTCTATAATTATTTCATAATTTAAACCTGTAATTTCTTTCACTGTTTCGTTAATTATTGTTTTAAAGTTTTTATTGACCCAATCTTTTATAAATTTATTATTGACTGTTAAAGTTATGGTTTCTTTGTCAATTAATTTTAAGTGGATTGGTTTTATCCAGGTTTTAAAATGTTGTGCACTTATTTTTTTTTCTATTTCTATTATAGTATCGTTCCATAATTGTCCGTTTGACATATTTTATTACCTACTTTTCAACATGTTATAAACAGTGTTTTTTTATGTTTTATTGTTTAATTTTGAACACTTATAATATTATAGTGTTTTACTTGTGTATAAAATTAACAAACAACATGGCTTTCTAGCAAGTATAAATATTTTTGCTTCACTTATCTTTTTTTGTATTTGACTTTATTTTTATATTGGGAATATAATAATCAGTTCTTAGAAAAAAAATAACTGGAGGAAGTTAAAATGAAACGTACTTATCAACCTAGTCGTGTTTGTCGTAAAAGAACCCATGGATTTCGTCAACGTATGTCTACCAGCAATGGCAGAAATGTAATTAAGCGTCGTCGTAATCGTGGTAGAAAAAATTTGGTAGTAACTATCCCTGTTAAATAATTTGATTTGATGTTTTGTTTAACACCCTCAATGCGTTTGCATAAGTCGATTGAATTCAAAAGATTATTCGATTTGGGTGATAAATACCATTCAAAGCATTTGATAGTTTTTACTATGCAAAAAAATGATGGCCCCACTCGACTTGGATTGACGGTTAGCCGTAAAGTTGGTGGGGCTGTTGTAAGAAACAGGCTCAAAAGACAATTGAGAGAGATTTTTCGATTATCTTTGTCTAAAAATATTAAAAATACCGATATAATGATTGTTGTTAAAAGAAATGCTTCATTGCTTGATTATAGTCTTTTAAATCAAGAACTTTCGGCTATTTGTAGTAGGATGAAAAATTGTAATGTTAGCTAAGTTTTTTATTTTACTTATTACTTTTTATCAAAAAGCGATTTCTCCTTTTACAATCCCAGCTTGTCGATTTACCCCTACCTGTTCTGAATACACACTACAATCATTTAAAAAATTTGGTTTTATAAAGGGCTTTTATAAGTCCTTTTTTCGTATTTTAAGATGTAACCCATTGTTTAAAGGCGGATATGATCCGGTTGAATAGAGGATAATATGGAAAACAAAAATACAATTCTTGCTTTAATTTTAATGCTTCTCGTTTGGTCTGGTTTTACCTATTTTTTTCCGCCTACGCCTGTCGATACTATTATTGCTGAGGAATCTGCACCGAGTCAGAATAATGGTACGACAGACATATTAGGTGAAAAATCTGTTAGTACCTTCGTTGATACGGTAGGTCCTGTTATCCCAAGTACCGAGCCTGTTGTTGAAAAAAACTTTGTTGTAGAAAATTCTAAATTTATCGCAATTTTTTCTACAGTTGGTGGTCGTATTATATCGTTGCAACTTAAAGATTATCGAGTTGAAAACAATGTTGAATCTAACTTCGTATCTGTCATCGATAAATCAAATGGGGTTCCATCAACCAGCCTCAACTCAACGGGTAACTTGTCTATTCATGAAACTCTTGTTTATGACATTGATGTTGATGATTCCGTCATTATTACTTCTCCGCGAAGTTTGGAGTTTGTAGCATTAACTGCGAGTGGTTTACAGGTTACAAAATCGTATAAATTTAACCCAGATACGTATGATATTTCATATTCAATTAATTTAAAAAATGCTTCTGGTCAAACTCTAAATGGTAATATCAATGTTTCATTGCAGTCTTTTTGGAATGACGAGATGGAAGGTAACAGGCTCGAATTCGTTGGTCCTGCTAGTTATTCAAATGAAGAACTATTTACCGATGATGTGGAAGATATTTCAGAAGAAGCAACTCGTTATAGTACATTGGTCCAATGGTCAGGCTTTGAAACAAAGTATTTTATTTCATCTATTATAACTTCAAAGCAAGATGATTTAGTTCAATTGACGGTTTCAAAGCAAAGCAATGCAGTTGTTAATGCTTTTGAATTCTCACCAATTGTACTGTCACCTTCTCAATCTAAATCATATGATTTGACTCTTTTTTATGGACCTAAAGATCTATCCGTATTAAATGCAGTAGGTTCCAATTTGTCTGCTGCTATTGACTTTGGTTTTTTTAAAATTTTGGCAAAACCTTTACATGTTGTTTTAAATTTCTTTTATAAGTATGTAGGTAATTACGGCATTGCTATCATTTTATTGACTGTTATTCTTAAATTAATTTTTTGGCCCCTTACCCAAAAAAGTTATGTTTCTATGAAGGCAATGCAGACTTTGCAGCCTGAGATGAAGAAGCTTCGTGAAAAATATCGCAGCGATAAAGAGGGATTAAACCGTAAAATGATGGAGTTGTACAAAGAGCATCGTGTAAATCCTCTAGGTGGGTGTTTACCAATGTTTGTTCAAATTCCTGTTTTTTTTGCTCTATATAAAGTACTGTTAGATACTATTGAACTACGTCATGCTCCCTTTATGTTTTGGATTACGGACTTATCTATCAAAGATCCGTATTATATAACTCCCCTTGTTATGGGGTTGACGATGTTTATTCAACAAAAACTAACTCCAAGTACTATGGATCCAATGCAGGCTAAAATGATGATGGCCATGCCGGTTGTTTTCACTTTTATGTTTTTAAATTTTCCAGCTGGATTGGTTATTTATTGGCTGGTAAATAACTTGTTAACAATCTTTCAACAGTATTTAATTTATAAAAAGCCTGCTTAGTTTAGTTATGCTGATACATTTTGGCCGATTTAGATCTTTGTATCTAAATCGGCTTTTTTGTTTAATGTTTATATTTTGAGGTATATGTAATGACAGATATCATTGTTGCCCCTGCAACGGCAGTAAGCGATGGCGGAATTGCGATTATACGATTGTCTGGTGATAATTGTTTGTCTATTGTTAAGCCTCTGTTTAAGGCCCCTTCAGGTGTGTGTGATTTTCTTAGCCATACCCTATACTATGGTCATTTTTGCACTGAAGCTGGCGTTGTTATTGACGAGGTAATGTGTGTATCTATGGTTTCTCCTCGTTCTTATACTGGTGAGGATGTTGTTGAAATCCATTGTCATGGTGGCAGAGTGGTGGTGGGTTTAATTATGGATATCTTGTTGGATAATGGTTGTCGTGTAGCTTTACCTGGCGAATACACGCAACGGGCATTTTTGAATGGACGAATTGATTTAGCAAAAGCTGAGGCTGTGGCGGATATTATTGCTTCACGTAGTGAATTATCGGCTTCTATTGCTGCCAGTCAATTATCGGGTAGTTTATCTAAAAAAATATATCAATTCAGAGATATTATTATTGGAATTTTATCCCTTGTTGAGGCTTATATAGATTTTCCAGAAGACGATATGGATGCCCCTCATATTAATTCAATTGATCAAGACTTATCTGTACTATTAGTTGAAATTGATCGTTTGATAAGTGGTTTTGAAGAGGGTCGCATTATTAAAGATGGTTTGTCAGTTGCAATTCTAGGCAAACCAAATGTTGGTAAGAGTTCTATTTTAAATCGATTAGTTGGTCAAGATCGAGCTATTGTGACAGATATTGCTGGAACAACGAGAGACCTGATTGAAGAAAATATTGTTTTGTCAGGTTTGCCGTTACGATTTATTGATACGGCGGGTATTCGTCATACTGATGATCCAGTTGAAAGTATGGGTGTTGATCGTGCTCGATCGCAGATTACTAGTGCTGATTTAATACTATATGTTATTGATGGAACCTCTACTGAATTGGCTGAATTTAATGAAATTTTTGAAAATTTAGTTAATGTTCCGGTCATTGTTATAATAAATAAGGCTGATATTTCTGATTGTGTAGTTCCGGAATTTTTAAATGACCAGCGCTATGTGTTGGCTTCAGCTAAGACGGGTGCGGGATTTGATTTGCTCGCGGACGAGATTTTAGATATTTTTAAAATAAGCGGTTCTGAGGAACGGGAAAGTTTTCTTGTTTCTGACCGTAGGCATCGCGATGCACTAGTACGATGTAAGCAGTTTTTAGCTCAATTTAAATTAGAATTTATTCAGAGTAATTCTCCTGAGTTTTTATCCATTCACTTGAGAGATTCTTTGTCAGCTTTGGGTGATATTACGGGTGAAACAACCCCTGATGAAATTTTGAATACAATTTTTGAAAGATTTTGTGTTGGGAAATAAAATGTTTCACGTGAAACATGGAAGGTAATGTATGTCAACGTACGGTGTTAAATACGATGTTATTGTTGTTGGGGCTGGTCATGCAGGGTGTGAAGCAGCTCTTGCTTCGGCACGACTTGGATGTCAAACATTGTTACTGAATTTAAGTTTAGATGCTGTTGCGCAAATGTCATGTAATCCTGCAATTGGTGGCCTTGCTAAAGGGCATCTGGTTCGGGAGGTTGATGCTCTGGGTGGTGAAATGGCGCACGCTATTGATGCTACTGGAATTCAATACAGGACGTTGAATACAAAAAAAGGACCTGCCGTTAGAGCGCTGAGGGCTCAGGCTGATAGAGCGCGCTATTCCCAGCGGATGAAAAGTGTTGTCGAAAATCAACCTCATTTACACCTTAAGCAGGGTTCCGTTGTTAAATTACTGATTGATAACGATTGTGTGGTTGGTGTAGAGACTCGTGATGGAATTGTTTTTGAAGGTAAGTCTGTTGTTTTAACAACAGGCACATTTATGCGTGGCTTAATACATGTTGGCTTAAATAATTATTCGGGAGGTAGGGCAGGTGAACCACCATCTGTAGGAATCTCAGAACAATTACGATCATTAGGTCTAGAGGTTGGTAGGTTGAAAACAGGAACACCGCCGCGACTATACCGGGGAAGTATTGATTTTAGTAAAACAGAAGAACAGCCAGGTGATACACCTATTCGGCCATTTTCTTTTTTGACAAAGGAAATTAAAACAGAACAAGTGTCTTGCTATATTACAGCAACCAATGAAAATACTCATGATGAAATTCGTTCTGGGTTAGATCGTTCACCTTTATATAGTGGTGTAATAGAGGGGATAGGTCCAAGATATTGTCCATCTATTGAAGACAAGGTTGTACGTTTCCCCGAAAAGAAAACACATCAAATTTTTTTAGAGCCAGAAGGTCTTAATACAGCCGAAATTTATCCAAACGGATTGCCAACATCCCTTCCTGCGGATGTACAATTACGTTTTTTGCGCACCATACCTGGGCTAGAAAATGCAGAAATTATGCGACCTGGTTATGCAATAGAGTATGACTATGTAGATCCAATACAGCTTAAGCCAACTTTGGAAACCAAGGCTGTTAGTTGTTTGTTTAACGCTGGGCAGGTGAATGGAACGTCTGGGTATGAAGAGGCGGCAGCGCAGGGCTTGATTGCTGGTATTAATGCTGTGATGAAAATACAGGGTCGCGAGCCTGTTATTATAAAAAGAGATCAGGGTTATATTGGTGTTCTTATCGATGATCTTGTTAGTTTGGGGTCAAAGGAACCTTATCGCATGTTCACATCTCGGGCTGAATACCGGTTGTTGTTGCGTGAAGATAATGCTGATCAACGATTGACTGCATTGGGTCGTGAGATTGGGTTGGTCTGTGATGAACGTTGGAAGTTGTTCGAATGCAAGATGGAACAGCTAGCTATTGGTGATAAAATTTTATCCGAAGAGCGTATTACCCCAAGCGATAGGGAGATGCTTGATCATTTAGAGATAGGTGAACTTAGTAATGGCCAATCCTATCGGGATATTCTTAAAAGACCCGATGTGACGATTGATCAGTTGGCGGACCACTGTGAAGGTTTGTCTCGTCTACCTATAGAGGTTGCTGAACAATTACAAATTGCTACGAAATATGCAGGATATATTAAAAGGCAGGTTGATCAGGTTGCCAAGTATAATAAAATTGAATCAGTTAGGATTCCCACGGAGTTTGATTATTCAAACGTCAGTAGTCTGTCAGCTGAAGTGAGAGAAAAACTAGAAAAAGTACGCCCCGTATCTTTAGGGCAGGCTGGCCGAATTCCAGGTGTTACACCAGCGGCGATCTCAATTTTGTCTGTGATGTTAAGGTCGCGATGATGAATGTTGATGAACTGAATAGGCAGTTGGCGGGAATTGTTACGGTCGATTCTGCACAGTTTGAGCAATTACAATGGTACCTAAATGAACTACTTAAGTGGAATCGCAAAATAAACCTTACTTCAATTACCACTATGAATGAATGCTGGGAAAAGCATATTGTTGATTCTTTGTTGGCCACATGTTTTATCGATAAACATGATCATGTTTTAGATATTGGTTCAGGAGCTGGTTTTCCTTCAATACCACTGCGGATTGTTTATGCAGGTATGAACATTGACTCTGTTGATTCAGTTAGTAAAAAAATCAGTTTTCAGCGCCACTGTGTGCGTCAATTGGCTTTAAAAAATTTTACGGCGCATGCAAAACGAATCGAATCACTTAAGGAGCAGAAGGCTGGATTTTTCGATGTGGTCGTGTCAAGAGCATTTACGTCCCTTGATAACTTTATCGAGGTTGCTGTCCCTTTTATTAAACCTAACGGTCGTATTATTGCAATGAAGGGTGCGGCAGTAGCAAGTGAAGTCGATCAAGCAAAACTGACATTGGATAAATATGGATTAGTTGTAGATCGACAAAGGGAATTTGTTTTAGGTGATTCCAAAAGTGTTCGGGTTCTGCTTGAAATAAAGCACAAAAGTTAGAATGTTTTCTAGCTATTATGGTTTTGTAGAAAACGTGGCTGTGTTAGTATTGGTGACTATCCCTTTTATAGGAGCTAAACATGGCGGAGATAATAGCCGTAGCAAATCAAAAAGGTGGGGTGGGTAAAACTACAACCGCTGTCAATCTCGCAGCATCTCTCGCTGCAGCTGAAAAAAAAACATTATTGATCGATATGGATCCACAGGGTAATGCCTGTAGTGGTGTAGGTGTTGATACGGATAGTTTAGAGTATACCGTTTATGATGCCCTACATGATTCATCTTTGGTGGTAAAGTGTCTTGTGGAAACTGAGTTGCCTTGCTTGACAGTTTTACCATCTAATACCGATTTAATTGGCGCAGAGTTGGAGCTTGTTAATGCAACTGAGCGTGAGTATCGTCTTAAGCAGGCGATATCAACCATTCAAGCCGATTATGATTATATCGTCATTGACTGCCCACCGTCGTTAGGTTTGATAACTATAAACTCATTGGTTTTGGCCCATTCGGTTTTAGTTCCTTTGCAGTGTGAATATTATGCAATGGAAGGTTTGAGTCAGTTAATGAAGACAATAGATTTGGTTCAGCGAAGTATTAATTCAAAATTGGTTTTACGTGGGATTGTCTTAACCATGTTTGATAAACGAAACAATTTATCGCATCAGGTAAGTGAAGAGGTGCGTAGCCACTTTGGTTTAAAAGTATTTAAATCGGTTATTCCACGCAACGTACGGCTCTCTGAGGCGCCTAGTCATGGAAAGCCAGTGTTGCTGTATGATATTAATTCTCGTGGAGCACAGGCTTATATGGAGTTGGCAGGAGAGGTTTTGATTGGAGGAAGTCATGGCTAAAAGACCAGCATTGGGAAAAGGGATGGGAGCGCTTCTGAGTGCTGCCACACCAGATAGTAAAGGGCGCTTTTTCTTGTGCGCAATCGAAGAATTAAAGCCACACTCCAATCAACCACGTAAGTATTTTAGTGACGAAAAAATGGATGAACTCGTGGCATCCATCCGTGAAAAGGGTGTCATTCAACCGTTGGTTGTCCGTCGTGTTGATGATCATTATCAGATCATTGCTGGTGAACGTCGTTGGCGGGCTGCACAGAAGGCTGGTTTAACAGAGCTTCCTGTTACTATTCAAGATGTGTCAGAAGATTGGGCGCTTGAAATTGCTTTAATTGAAAACATTCAGCGCGAAGATTTAAATGTAATAGAGGAAGCTGTCGCTTATCAATATTTAATCGATAATTTCGATTTGTCTCAAGAGGCCGTAGCGACGAGGGTTGGCAAAAGTCGCTCGGCGGTAGCGAACACCCTGCGACTACTCCGTTTACCTGAGCCTGTTCGCGATAGTGTATTAAATGGTCGTTTGACTATGGGTCATGCTCGTTGTTTGCTGTCACTTGAAGATCAAGACGATATGGTTGAAGTAGGCAAGCAAGTTGAAGACAAAAAAATGTCGGTACGGGCTGCTGAGACACTGGTATCTAAAATTAAGAATTTTGAAAAAATTGAGGACAAAGCTTTGCCAAAAAAAGAAGTTGATCCTCAAATTCAGCATCTAGAAAATATATTGAAAAAAAACCTTGGAACTCAAGTGAAAATAAAGGGCAAAGAGGAAGGTGGTAAAATCGAAATTAGTTACTATAACAATGATGAACTTCAAAGAATTCTTGATTACATGAATGTTGTCTAAATCAATGGTTCTGTCAAGGTGAACTGTATACAACCAGCAAAATAGGTTGACAAAAGATGGCCCACCATGATAGGAATGCCCTGCTCTAATCAGTAGGGTATTTTTGTATACAACTATTGGTTAGTGACGTTCCTAAACAATTTCCAGTTAAATAAAAATTGAGTTGAATGAAAAAGGAAGAAAAGAGGTAACGTAGTGATTAGTGTTGATTGGACCATGTTGGTGCAGTTTGTAAATTTCTTGGTGCTAATGTTAGTACTTAACATCCTATTGTATCGTCCATTACGTAAGGCTATGAGTGATCGACAAGAAGCAATAGATGGCGGTCACCAAAAAGCACGTGATCTCGATGCTGCAATTAACGAGAAAATGGAACGTTACGAAAGCCAGCTTCAGCAAGCAAAGCTTGAAGGTAGCACACAAGCTGCTGAACTACGCACTGAAGCGACAAAAGAGGAATCTGTGATTCTAGGTGAAGCACGTAGCGCCGCTGATCAAAGCGTAGCAGATCTCAAGGCGAGTGTTGCTGTAGAGGCTGAGCAGGCACGTAAGACTTTAACAAGTGAAACTAAATCAATTGCAAGCGCAATTGCATCAAAAGTTCTAGGAAGGAATGTTAAGTAATGTTTGCTGACAAGAGTATGGGACTTAAGAAAGCCCTGACAGCAGCGGCAAGCTTTGGATTTCTAGCTGCTGGTGCTAGTGTAGCCATTGCGTCGGGTGATGCACATCATGCGGATAGCAGTGTGTTGCTGTATGATTTTCTGTGGCGTGTCTTTAACTTTAGTATCATGGTCGGTGTTTTAGTTTATTTTGTAACCAAACCACTGAAAAATGCATTAGCTGCTCGCCGTGAGGGGATTGAAGCTGCACTCAAGGCATCAAGTGATGCCGCAGTAGCTGCCGAAGCAAAGTATTCTGAGTACGATACTAAGTTAACCACTGCAGAATCTGAAATTGAAGGCATTAAAGCTTCAATCAAGGAAGAAGCAGAGGCTGAAAAAGTACGTATTATTACTGAAGCGCGCGAGATGGCAGAGAAAATTAAGCAGGAAGCGCAAAAGACATCTGATAATGAAATTGCTAAGGCCCGCCTCGAATTGCAACAAGAGGCTGTGAGTATGGCAGTGAAAATTGCTGAAGATGTCTTGAAAAAAGCAGTAAATAAGGAAGATCAATCTCGGTTGGTTGAAGAATATAAGCTTAAGGTAGGAGAACTACATTGAGTACTAGCGCGATAGCACAACGGTACGCTCAAGCTCTTGTTGAGATAGCTGTTGAAGAAAAATTGGTTGAGCAATATGGCACTGAATTGGGAAGTGTTAGTGCTTTGTTGGCTCGTGAAGACAATCTCAAGACATTAATGGAAAGCCCAACAGTTGCTGTTGAAAGCAAATCAGCAATCATGGCTGATGTGGCAACCAAACTTGAACTGTCTGATGGCATGAAAAAATTTGTTGGCTTATTGACGGTTAAAGATCGCCTTCAGTTTGTTGGACAAATTCATGATAAGTATACCGCACTAGCAGATGAGATCTCCGGAGTTGTTCGGGCATGTGTCACATCGGCAGTGAAAATGACTAAAGCTCAGTCCGACAGCATTAAAGAAGGACTTGAAAAGCAAACAGGCAAGAAAATTGACCTACAAACTAAGGTTGATTCTTCATTGCTTGGTGGCATGAAGGCTGAAGTTGGCGGCAAAGTATTTGATGGTAGTATTAAAACCCAGTTACAGCGGATTGAAGATACCTTAAAGAAGGGGTAGGAAGTACTCATGGAAATTAAAGCAGAAGAAATTAGCGCAATCATTAAGAAGCAGATTCAGGACTTTGGCCGTGAGGTTGAGGTAAGTGAAACAGGCACCATTATCTCAGTTGGTGATGGTATTGCTCGTATTCATGGTTTAGACAAAGCCATGTCGGGTGAGCTTCTTGAGTTCCCTGGTGGGACCATGGGTATGGTTCTTAACCTTGAGGCTGACAATGTCGGTGCTGCGATCCTTGGTGATTCAGAGCACATCAAAGAGGGTGACACTGTTAAGCGTACCGAAGAGATCGTTCGTGTACCTGTTGGTGAGTCTTTGATCGGCCGCGTTGTCAACGGTATCGGTATTGCTATCGATGGCCAAGGCGAGATCAAATCTGACACCTACAGCCAGGTCGAAGTTAAGGCTCCTGGTATTGTTGCTCGTAAGTCTGTTCACGAGCCGATGCAAACAGGTCTTAAAGCGATTGATGCCATGGTACCAATCGGCCGTGGTCAGCGTGAGTTGATCATCGGTGACCGTCAAACAGGTAAAACAGCCGTAGCGGTTGATACGATCATTAACCAAAAGGGACAAGATGTTGTTTGTATCTATGTCGCGATTGGTCAAAAGCGTTCAACTGTTGCTCAGGTTGTTGACAAGCTCAAGCAACATGGTGCGATGGATTACACTATTGTTGTTGCTGCGACAGCATCTGACCCTGCACCTCTCCAATTTATCGCGCCATACACTGGTGTAACAATGGGTGAGTATTTCCGTGATAGCGGCAAGCATGCATTGATCATTTATGATGATCTTTCTAAGCAAGCGGTTGCCTATCGCCAGTTATCTTTGCTTCTTCGTCGTCCACCAGGACGTGAGGCATTCCCTGGTGATGTTTTCTATCTTCACAGTCGTCTTCTCGAGCGTGCATGTAAGGTAAATGATAAGTTGGGTGCTGGTTCAATGACAGCATTGCCAATCATTGAGACACAAGCGGGTGACGTTTCTGCATATATTCCAACAAACGTTATTTCGATCACAGATGGCCAGATCTTCCTTGAGACTGATCTGTTCTACTCGGGTGTTCGTCCAGCGATCAACGTTGGTCTGTCGGTATCACGTGTTGGTGGTAGTGCACAGGTTAAAGCGATGAAGCAAGTTGCAGGTACATTGCGACTCGCTCTAGCTCAGTATCGTGAAATGGCAGCGTTTGCTCAGTTTGGTTCTGACCTTGATGCGGCAACTCAGCAGCAGTTATTCCGTGGCGAGCGTTTGGTTGAGATTCTTAAGCAAGGCCAATACCAGCCATTGACTGTAACCAAGCAGGTTATTGCTATCTACGCCGTTAACAATGGTTTTGTTGATGAGTATGATGTAACAGTTGTTTCACGCTATGAGTCAGAATTGTTATCCTTTATGGATAGTAAGCACGCTGCAGTTATGGCTGATCTCGACGCGAAAAAAGCGATCGATGCTGACTTAGAAGAGCGTATCAAATCAGCTCTTAACGAATTTAAAGGTCAGTTTGTAGCTTAGTCTATTACCTGAGGATGCAAAAATGGCAAGTCTGAAGGACATAAAAAAACGGATCGGCTCCGTTAAAAATACACAGCAGATTACCAAAGCAATGAAAATGGTATCTGCTGCGAAATTACGCCGTGCACAGGACTCTGTAGTGGCTGCTCGCCCTTATGCCAATAAAATGCAGGATGTATTATCCAGCTTGGCACAAAGAAATACTGAGAGTGAGCACCCTCTACTCGAAACTCGTGAAAAGAAGCGTGCGCTTATCGTCATTATGACAGGCGATCGTGGTCTTTGTGGTGGTTTTAATAGCAGCATTGCTAAAGCAGCTGAGGCATTCATAAAAGAGAAAGCCGAAGGGTTTGAAGAATATGCTGTACGAATCATTGGTCGCAAAGGTAACGATGCTCTTAAACACCGTCCCAATATTGAGATTGACAAAGTCTACGAAAATTTGACTGGCAATATCACTTATGCAACGGCTGCGTTGCTGGGCCGTGAGGTTGTTGAAGATTTCATCGAAGGTAAATACGATGCTGTTTTCATGATCTATAACCATTTTTTCAGTGTTATTAACCAGGAAGTCACAACGACTCAATTGTTGCCGATCGATCCGCAACTTTCTGAGGAAACTGGCTATGTAGCGGATTACCTCTACGAGCCAAGCTGTGACTATGTACTTCAATCAATTCTGCCTAAGTACATTGAGGTACAGATCTTTAGAGCATTGCTCGAGTCTGTAGCTTCAGAACATGGTGCTCGGATGAGTAGTATGGACAGTGCAAGCAAGAATGCTGCTGAGATGATCGACAAGCTTACCTTGCAGTATAACCGTGCACGTCAAGCTGCGATCACCAACGAATTGATGGAAATTATCTCTGGTGCTGAATCAATTAAGTAACGAATAACTCCACTCGTTGGGGTCTAAAAGGAGTACTTCTCATGAACAAAGGTAAGATTGTACAGGTCATCGGTCCTGTCGTAGACGTCCAGTTTGAAGCGGGTAAGCTTCCTGAGATTTTTCACGCACTAAAAATTACCAACCCATCACTTGGTGATGGTGAGTGGAACCTTGTTGTCGAGGTTGCACAACACTTAGGTGAGAACACAGTACGTACCATCGCTATGGATGCTACGGAAGGTCTTGTTCGTGGACAAGAGGTTCTTGCTACTGGTAAGCAAATTGTTATGCCTGTAGGTCGTAAGACTCTCGGACGTATTCTCAATGTTGTTGGTGAGCCTGTTGATGAGGCTGGTCCTGTTGGCGCAGAGCAAGAGTGGGGCATTCACCGCTCAGCTCCTGAGTTTGTAAGCCAGTCAACTAAAGTTGAGTCGTTTGAAACAGGTATTAAAGTTATCGACCTTCTCGCTCCTTATGCTCGTGGTGGTAAGATTGGTTTGTTCGGTGGTGCGGGTGTTGGTAAGACCGTTCTTATCATGGAACTTATCAACAACATTGCCCAGCAGCATGGTGGTTTCTCAGTTTTCGCTGGTGTTGGTGAGCGTACACGTGAGGGTAATGACCTTTGGGAAGAGATGAAAGAGTCAGGCGTTCTTGATAAAGCCGCTCTTGTCTACGGTCAGATGAATGAGCCTCCAGGGGCGCGTGCTCGTGTTGCTCTTTCAGCGTTGACCATTGCTGAATACTTCCGTGACGAAGAGGGCCAAGACGTTCTTCTTTTCGTTGATAATATTTTCCGCTTTACACAAGCTGGTTCTGAGGTTTCGGCGCTTCTCGGTCGTATCCCTTCAGCGGTAGGTTACCAACCAACTCTTAGTACTGAGATGGGTGAGCTTCAAGAGCGTATTACAACAACGGATAAAGGTTCAATCACATCAGTACAAGCGATCTATGTACCTGCTGATGACTTGACTGACCCTGCGCCAGCAACAGCGTTTGCTCACTTGGATGCGACGACCGTTCTTTCTCGTCAGATTGCCGAGCTTGGTATCTACCCAGCGGTTGATCCACTTGACTCTTCAAGTCGTATTCTTGATCCACAAGTTGTTGGTGATGAGCACTACAAGTTGGCTCGTGACGTTCAGTTCGTATTGCAACGTTATAAGGACCTTCAAGACATCATTGCAATTCTTGGTATGGATGAGCTCTCTGAAGAAGATAAGCAGGTTGTTGCTCGTGCTCGTAAGATTCAACGTTTCCTTTCTCAGCCATTCTTTGTTGCTGAGATCTTTACTGGTTCACCTGGTAAGTATGTTGAGCTTAAAGATACCATTAAGGGTTTCACTGAGATCCTTGAAGGTAAGCACGATGACTTGCCTGAGCAAGCTTTCTATCTCGTGGGTACCATCGAAGAGGCAATTGAAAAAGCCAAATCTTTGGAAGCTTAATCGATTGAGTTTGAGGGCGGCGTAAGTCGCCCGCAACCATAAAGGATGATGCTCATGGCAGATACACTTAAATTGGAGATGGTAACTCCGTACAAGCGAGTTCTCAGTGAAGAGGTAGATGAGATCATTGCTCCTGGCGTTGCTGGTGAGCTTGGTTTCCTTCCAAATCATACTCCCTTGTTAACGACTTTAAAGGTTGGTGAGTTAACCTATCGTAAAGGCGGCTCAACTTTTCACGTTGCTCTCAACTGGGGCTATGTTGAGATTGAGGAGGATAAAGTTATTATTCTCGCCGAAACCGCTGAGCCTGCAGACGAAATTGATCTCGCTCGTGCAAAAGCAGCTTTGGGACGTGCAGAAGACGCACTGAAAAAACTCGACGCTGAAGATAAAGAGTTCCGTATTATGGAAGCAGCTCTTGAGCGTGCGATCATTCGTATTCAAGTAGCAGGTCGTAAGTAAGCAACATGCTTGACGCAACATAGTTATAATGAAAAAGGCAGCCTTAGCTGCCTTTTTTTGTGCTTATATTTATCAATAGTGCAACATTATTTTGCAACGCCTCGAGCTCTCAGTTCGAGGTTTTCAATCGCTGTCGGATCCCCAAGAGTGATCAAGGTGTCGCCATCCTCTAAAAGGGATTCTGAAGATGGATTAAAAAGCATCTTATCCGAATCTTGTTTCTTTATCGCCACAATAATGATTCCTAACTCTTTTCTTATGTCAGAACTCATCAGTGTTTGATTAACAAGGTTAGAGCTGGAGTGGATACAGATCTCCTCGATTTGAAGTTCGAGATTATGATGTGCTGTTGCGATCTCAATAAAATCCATAACGGATGGCCGTAATACAGCCTGTGCCATCCTATTCGCCCCAATTGTATAGGGTGATATAACTTTCGTTGCCCCAGCCCGAATCAGTTTCTTTTCGGTGGTTTTTTCACCAGAGCGAGCCAATATAAATAGGTCAGGATTTAAACCTCGAGCGGTTAACGTAATATAGACATTGGCTGTATCAGAGGTAACTGCTGTAATCAGTCCATTGGCACGGGTTATCCCTGCTTTGATTAACGTATCATCGTCAGTGGCGTCGCCTTGGACGAAATATACCCCATCTTCAACCATTTTTTCGCACAGAACTGGGTTGTTTTCAACAACGACAAATTCAACGGGTTTGGCTTGAAACTCGTTGCCAATAAAGTTACCAATTCGACCATAGCCACAGATGATGTAGTGGTTTTCAAGGTTTGAAATTTGTTGTAGCAATTTCTTTCTCCCCAAAATTTGTCGAAATTGTCCTTCAACCATCAGTTGAATGACACTTCCGGCTGCATAGGCAACTAAGCCCGTACCGCAAACGATAAGAACTACAGTGAATAATTGACCAGTGCTTGATAGTTGATGAACCTCACGGAAACCAACTGTTGAAAGAGTGATAACGGTCATGTAAAGAGAATCGATATATGACCAATTTTCAATGTAGCTGTAACTCAATGTGCCAAAAAGTACAATGGACATTAAGCAAAGTAATGAAACAATGATATTACGAACAGGATTCATATCTCCTCCTAACATTGACAATAGCGGTGTCACCACCATTTTTCAAGGATTGTATTAGCTTCAACAAGTTAAGAGACAGTTGTTTGCAAAGTTAAATGGACGTTAACTTTGAAAACAATTTGTTGTTATGTATACTGTATACATATATAGTACAAAAAAAGTTCAAGAATTTGGATTGTTGAACGGGTACAGCTCATTATGATTTGAGGCATAAATGAAAAAAAAACCGATTGAACGACATCAAACATTACGTGAAAAAATATTGGAAAATATTCGGGATGCAATTCTCAAGGGAACATTGAAAGCAGGGGAACGTGTTTCAGAGCCCGACTTAGCTGAACGTTACGGTATTAGTCGTACGCCTATTCGTGAAGCCTTTAGGCAGTTAGAATCAGAAGGTTATTTAACGGTAGTACCTCGAAAAGGAGCTGTTGTTACAGCACTTTCAGAGCGTGACGTTGAAGAGTTTTATTCAATAAAGAGTATTTTAGAGGGTTATGCCGCGCGTTTAGCTGCGACCAATTTAACCGATAAAGAACTTGATCGCCTCGTAGCAATTAATAGTCGCTTAGAGCGCTTGGCAACAGCTGGCGATGTGAAAACATTTTTTCGAGTTCATAATGAATTTCATGAACTTTTTATCAAGGCATCTGGGAACGAGAAACTTCTCGAATTGATACAGCAACTGTTGAAAAAATTTGATCGGTTACGCGTTGCATCATTGTCATTACCGGGTCGAATGGAAATTTCGGTTAAAGAGCATGATAAAATTATTGAAGCATTCAAAAATCATGATGGTAGTTTAGCTGATCAGCTTGTTCAAAAGAATGCAGCTTACGGTGGTCAAGTGTTGATAAAAAGTATGGCCGAAGATTAGTCAGCGCAATACATAGTTAAAAATTAAAAGGGCTTGTTGAGTTTAACTCAGCAAGCCCTTTTAATTTATTGCAGCGATAAGAGTTGGGACCTGAAGTGTACATAAAGAGGGGAAAAGCCATAACAGGGGAAAAGGGGCCATTATTATTTTTTATCTGTGGTTGTCTGATCGAAAATGCTAAATATAAGGATTAGAAAGAAACAGCAACCTACTATCGATAACGAAAGATATATATGAAGAAAAAAGCGAT
>Ga0193962_1000172_pt1 | contig 28352 bp, 31 predicted proteins | sample FB_5_MG_FD_140335 | JGI IMG/M metagenome (GOLD analysis project Ga0193962, IMG submission 140335) | Microbial mat bacterial communities from the Broadkill River, Lewes, Delaware, United States - FB_5_MG | ecosystem: Environmental > Aquatic > Freshwater > River > Microbial mats | place: USA... | reverse complement strand
TTACTTCTTTTTGTACAAAATCTTGTTTTTCTTCTATTTTACGTTTAGTATCTTTCCCTTCAAAACTGTTTTTATCAACATTTTGAACAACTCTTGATGCTATTGTATTTGTCTCAATTGCAATCTCTTTTGTTTTGTCTGCAATAGCAGCATTTTGTTGTGTAAAGCTATCTAGTTGATTAATTGCATCAGATATTTGTGTCATACCAATACTTTGCTCTTTCGCAGCATTTGTTACATCATCTATTAATGCATTTGTATTAGAAATTTTTGCTTCTAAGTGAGTGAAGCCATCAATCATTTTAGTACTTATTTGTTTACCATTATTGGCTTTAGCTGTTGCATTTTCTACTAAATTCTTAATTTCTTTTGCTGCTTCAGCTGATCTTGTAGCAAGATTTCTTACTTCTTGTGCAACAACTGCAAAACCTTTTCCAGCTTCACCTGCTGTTGCTGCTTCTACTGCGGCATTTAAAGAAAGAATATTAGTTTGGAATGCAATTTGATCAATTACTGAAATTGATTCATTAATATTTATAACAGTATCATTAATTTCATCCATAGCCTTTGCTGTATCATCAGCTAGTTTTTGACCTTCATTTGCAGATGATTTTGTGTCATTAGAAATTGTTGACATCTCTTGTGCTTTTTGATTAGTTTGTTGGATATTACTTGTAATTTCATCAATTGAAGCAGCTGTTTCTTCTAATGATGCTGCTTGACTTGTTGCATTGTTAGAAAGTGTACTTACATTTTCAGTAAGTTGGATTGAACTATTTTGTAAAGTGATACCATCTTCTTGATTTGTTTGTAGTATTTCTGTAATCATATCATGCATTTCAATAATTTTATTTCCAACTTCACCTGAAGTTTTAGAATCAAGTTTAGCAAGAAAATCTCGTTGTGAATACTTACTTAATACATCACTTAATTTATTTAAATCTTCACCTAAAAGTTTTTCTAGATTTTCAAGCATTTCATTTAGAAGATTTTTTAATGAATTAACGCTTTCATTTGAAGTTGAACCTTCAATTCTTCTTGTCATAATCCCAGCTTTTACTTCAGTAACAACACTTAGTGTTGAATTAATAATTACTTCATTTTCTTTTTGTTCTTGAGTGATTTTATTTAAAGTTTCATCAGATTGAATTTTTAATCTTTCAGCAAGAATAAATTGTGCAATTGAAGAGTAAATAATAAATGTTAGTAAAATTGCTTCAAGTGCAAACATTACAATATGAAGGAGTGTAATTTCCCATGAACAACCATAAGAAAAATACATTATAACTTCACCATTCATTTGAACATTACTTAACTGTAAATATGTAAATAATACGTGATTTATAACAGCTGCTAAAGTTGCAGATAATAATGCTGTTAAGTCTTTGTATCTAGCAAGTGTAGCAGCAAGAATAAAGTAAGCAAAGTGCATTTCAATCATTCCAGAATTTTGAATAATCATAATTGAAGGATAACTCATAAGAACAATACCAAAAATTATTCTTGATATCATTGTTCCTTTAAAAAACTTATAAGCAATAAAACTAAGTGCAAATAGTATTCCCCCAGTAATTAAGCCAAATAAATACATACTATTTGGTATAGAAGAAATACCAACTGTAATTAATAATAACACTGATGAAATAATCATCATATACTTATCACTATCTTCATAATCTTTTGTTAAGATTACTTTAATTTTATCTTCTAAATTACTAAATATTGGAAATAACATATGTAATTTTTCTTTCATTATTTATCCTTTAAGATTTTATTTATATCTTTTTTTATTAAATCTATATCATAAGGTGTATTTGTATAAACATATTTTTGTTTATATCCCTTATCATTCTTTTGAAATAGATATAAAAATCCAGTATGATTTATCTCTTCTTTATTTAACAATGAGGGTGCAAAATTTACTTTTAATTTTGTTGTAATTTTAAAAAGTTCTTGCTTTGAAAAATTTAAAGCAGTAAAATCTTTATTAAAAGACTTAACATAATCGTTAGTTAAATTTTTATCTGCATTTGTTAAAAGATTTATAAAATAGACTGAGACTCTTTTTTTATCTATTGTTTTATATAAATTGTTAAGTTGATTCAAGGCAATTATACAAATGTTTGAACATCCTGTATATCCAAAATATAAAATTGCTATATCTTTTTTTTCTTCTTTTAAGAATTTAAAATTAACATTAAGTTCTTTTTGGATTTTTCCAGAATCACTAAATAAATATATAAAATTAATAAATGCTATCATAGTAAAAGAAATTATAATTAATAATATTCCAAGAAATAATTTCTTTTTTGACACAACCTATCCTTTTTACAGATAAATTCTAACATATTTAAAATTAAAGTATAAGTTTTTTTTATTTTAATAATTTTTAGGTCTTGTAGATTTGTTTAAAGAAAAGAACGAATACTAATCATTAGTATTCGTTTTATTTTTAAGTTTTAGTGGTCTAATATTTGTTCTAAGAACATTTTTAACCTATCAGATTGTGGATTATCAAAGAATTCATTTGGCTCATTTTCTTCAACTATTTGACCTGCATCCATAAAAATTACTCTATCAGCAACTTTTTTTGCAAATCCCATTTCATGTGTTACACAAACCATTGTAATTCCATCATCTGCTAATTCTGTCATTACATCTAAAACTTCACCAATCATTTCAGGATCAAGTGCTGCTGTTGGTTCATCAAATAGCATAATATCTGGATTTGAACATAAACATCTTGCAATTGCCACACGTTGTTGTTGTCCACCAGATAATTGATTTGGATATTTATCAGCTTGGTCTGCAATCTTTACTCGCTCTAAATAATGCATTGCAGTTTCAATTGCTTCTTTTCTAGGCTTTTTACCAACCCATGTTGGTGCTAAAATTAAATTTTCTAAAATTGAAAGATGAGGGAAAAGATTAAAATGTTGGAATACCATTCCAACATGAGTTCTAACTTCTCTAATTCTCTTAACATCTTCAGTTAATTCTAAACCATTAATCATGATTTGACCTTCTTGAAAAGGTTCTAATCTATTCATACATCTAATAGTAGTTGATTTTCCAGATCCTGATGGTCCACAAATTACAACTCTTTCACCTTTTTTTACTTTTAAATTAACATCTTTAAGTACATGAAAATCTCCATACCATTTGTTAACTTCATTCATTTCTATCATATTTTCTAATTTGCTCATAATTCTTCCTATTCTTTACTATTTATGATCTGTATTAAATTTATCTTCAATTGATTTAGCATATTTAGACATACTAAAACAAATAACCCAATATATCATTGTTACAAAAACGTAACCTTCTGTTTCGAATCCTAACCAATTTGTATCACTATTTGTTAATGTAACCATTGCTAAAATATCAAATAACCCAATAATTAAAATAAGAGTAGTATCTTTAAAAAGTGAAATAAATGATCCTACAAGATTTGGTATTGATATCTTAAGTGCTTGCGGAAGAATAATTAATCCCATTGATTGCCAATAAGAAAGTCCCATTGCATCAGCAGCTTCATATTGACCTTTTGGAATTGCTTGTAATCCACCTCTTATAACCTCTGCAATATAAGCAGCTTGGAATAATGTAATACCAATTAAAGCTCGTAGTAACTTATCAAAATCCATTCCTTCAGGAAAAAATAAAGGTAAAATTACAGATGACATAAATAGTAATGTAATTAAAGGAACACCTCTAATAAACTCAATATATAAAACAGATATGGTTTTAATAATTGGCATATTCGATTGACGACCAAGTGCAAATAAAATCCCAATTGGAAAAGATGCAACAATACCAACAGAAGCCACAATAATAGTTAGAAGTAATCCTCCCCATTTTTCTGTTTCAACGTGTTCTAAACCAAAACCACCAGCTACTAAAGTATAAGTGATAATTGGAAAAGAAATAATAATAAATGCTTTTAATTTAACATTAACTCTTTTGAAAGCAATTATATATGCAACAAAAATTACTAAGGCTAAATTAGGTCTCCAATATAATTCTTCTGGATAAAAACCATAAATAAACTGATTGAATTTTTCAAAAATAAAAATCCATCTAGCACCATCTTTTGTAATTTCTTCTTTTGTTCCACTCCAAGTTGCATCAAAGATCATCCAATCTAATAATGGAGGAATAGTAATATAAAGAATATAAAAAGAGATAATTGTTAATATCGAACTTAAAACAGAAGGAAAAAGGTTTTCTTTAACCCAATGTACTATACCTTTTGTTCCTTGGGGAGCTGGTTTAGCTTCTAATTTTTCATAAATTGCCATCTTATCTCTCCTTTATTTGCATTCTTGAATTTAAGTAATTCATTAAAATAGAGATGATAATACTTAAAGTTAAATATACTGCCATTGTCATAAGAATAATTTCAATTGCTTGACCAACTTGATTTAGCGAAGTACCTGAGAAAACTGTAACTAACTCAGGATATCCAATTGCAGTTGCAAGTGAGGAGTTTTTAACTAAGTTAAGATATTGATTAATCACTGGTGGAATAATTACTCTAAGCGCTTGTGGTAATACAACTTTTTTCAAAATTGTACTGTCTTTTAATCCTAAAGCAGCAGCTGCTTCTTTTTGCCCTTTTGGAACAGCTTCAATACCAGCACGAACAGCTTCGGCAATATAAGTAGCTGTATAGATACTAAGTGCAAAAGCAAGTGCAAGTAATTCAGGAATTAAAGTCCAACCACCTTTAAAGTTAAACCCTTTAAGTGTTGCTATTTCTAAAGTTGCAGGCATACCACTTAATAAAAATACTAAAGTAGGTGCAGCAATTAAAATACCAATAGAAACCCAAAATAAAGGAAAATCCTCTCCGGTTTCATCATGTCTTTTAGTTGCCCATTTTTTTAGATAAATTACAGATGCAATTGCAATAATAAATGCAATAATTACTGCTGTAAATCCACTTTCTAAAATAGGTCTTGGAATATATAAACCCCTATTATTAAAGAAAATTGAATCAAAGAAAGATATACTTTGTCTTGGACTCGGAAGTGAAGCTAATACAACATTATACCAAAATAGAATTTGTAGTAATATAGGAATATTTCTGAATGTTTCAACATAAATCATAGATAATTTTGAAACCATAAAGTTTTTTGATAATCTTCCAATTCCAACTAAAAGTCCAATTATTGTTGCAAATATAATACCAATTACAGAAACTAAAATAGTATTTAATAATCCAACAAGAAATACTTTTCCATGTGAATCTGATTCGTCATATGCAACTAGTGATTGTAAGATTCCAAAGCCAGCTTCGCTGCTTAAGAAATCGAATCCTGTATTAATCCCACGTTTTTCAATATTTTCAAACATATTGTTTAAAATGAAATAGGTAAAGATAAAGATACCTGCAAGTGCAAGTACTTGATATATTATGGCTCTATTTTCGGGGTTATTATAAAAAGCAACCTCTTTTTGTCGAGCTTTTTTGTGTGTTTTCATTTGTTTGCCTTGTCATTAAAAAAGGGGAAATTAAATTTCCCCTTTTTTTTAATTAGATGTGTATATATTAAATTTATATTTGACTATCTAATTGGTGCTCCGTATTGTAATCCACCTTTAGTCCAAAGATTATTTAAACCTCTAGAAATTTTAAGTGGAGAATCTTTACCAACATTACTTTCAAATGACTCACCGTAGTTTCCAACATTTTTGATAATATTGTACGCCCATTTAGCATCTAAACCTAAGTTTTTACCAGCTTCACCAGATTCACCTAAGATTCTTTTAATTCCAGGGTTTTTACTACCTTTCATTGAATCAACATTTGCTTTAGTAATACCAAATTCTTCAGCATTTAACATTGCAATATGAGACCATTTAACGATATTAAACCATTTGTCATCACCTTGTCTAACTACTGGTCCTAAAGGTTCTTTTGAAATAATTTCAGGAAGTACTTTAACTGAAGATGGATCTTTTACTTTTAATACTAGACCATATAATTGAGAAGCATCAGAAGTTACAACATCACATCTTCCTGATTTAAATCCTTCAATTGTTTGACCAGACGTATCATAAGTAATAGGTTTATAAGTCATTTTATTAGCTTTGAAGTAATCAGTTAAGTTTAACTCAGTTGTAGTTCCCGCTTGAATACAAACAGTTGCACCATCTAATTCTTTAGCTGAATTAACACCAATTTTAGTAGAAACTAAAAAACCTTGACCATCATAATAATTTACACCAGCGAAGTTAAGACCTAAAGAAGTATCTCTAGTATTTGTCCATGTAGTTGATCTTGATAACATATCAATTTCACCACTTTGTAAAGCTGTAAATCTTTCTTTTGCAGTTAAAGGAACATATTTAACTTTTGAAGCATCACCAAAAACAGCAGATGCAACAGCTTTACACATATCAACATCTAAACCTTTCCATTGACCACTTGAATCTGTAGCAGAGAAACCAGCAATACCAGTAGAAACACCACAAGATAGTGTACCTTTTGCCTTAACATTATCTAAAGTATCAGCAGATACTACACTTGAAGCTAAAGCTAATGCAGCAACTGATAATGATGCAGTTTTTAAAAATTTCATTTTTTTAATCCTTTTTATTTTAATCTGAAATAATTGTATATTTTAAATGTAGCAATTACATAGCAAAATTGTATATTATATAAACAATTTCAATATTAGTGTAATTAATAGATGATTTATATGAAATTTAGTGAATAAGAAGTATTTATTAAAAGAAGTAAAATTTGATTTATTTTACTTCTTGTGTAATTATTTAGATAGAGTTATTGGCACATATTTAATACATCTAGCTGAAAAAAATTCTCTTGAATAATTAGGTGAACTAAACATGTGATCTTTTAAAGACCATTCATTTGATTTCTCAATACTAACACTTTGGGCAACTTTTCTAACTGCACGACTTTCACAAAGTACTTTTTCACCACTATTAAAAGCAGTTTCAACTTCTGAAATTCTGCTTGAAGTTACATAATAATGTAATGCTATAAATGTAAAAGAAAGTGAAAACATTAAAAGAAAGCCTTTTTTTAGAGCACCTTTTGGCATAAAAGGTCTTGTCGTTACAATTAATGTTATGACTAATGCAAAGGCTGCAATTCCTAGATAACCAGCTTCTAATTTTAAAAATAGTTCCATTTTTATTCCTTATTTAATATATTTTTCTTCCCAGATTTTAAATTCATCACTAAAGTATTTGATTCTAATTTTTTTAAATTCTCTTGATGAATAAAGTGGCATATTTGATTTATATGGTATTTCTTTTTGAATACTTTCAATCACTGCTTGTGTATCTTCTTTTGTTTTTCCATGAATCATAGTAAATAAATTATAATTCCAAGTAGGATATTTAGGTCTTAAATAACAGTGTGAAACTGCTGAAAACGAAGCTGCTATTTCTCCTATTCTTTCACCTTCTTTTCCTTCTTCTATATCCCAAGCTACCATTGCATTTGCACCAAAGCCTGCTTTTCTATGATTTAATATACAAGCAAATCTTCTCATAACCCCTGCATCTTGCAAGTCTTGGAGTGTTTTGAAAAAATCTTCATAAGTAATATTGAGTTTTTCTATTATTTCTTTAAAGGGTTCAGATACAATTTTGATATCATTTTGTGCTTCTTTTATTACACTATAATGAAATTCATTTAATTCTAAATCTTTAAAGTTCTTTTTTTCTACTTTCTCTTTTTTGTCTTGTTTATTTGTTGTATCAAGTTTAACAGATATTTTAAATAGTTTTAGAGTTGGTAGAAGAATATAATCGTTTGCTTTTGTAAGTTTTGATAGTAATTCAACTGTATCTTCAAGATTAGATTTTGATTGAGGTGAAATAGCAATTGTAAACCAAATATTGTATTTGTGGTTTCTTTCATAATTATGTGATATTCCAGGATTAGAGTTTAGAATAACAACTGCATCATCAATTTTATCTTCATCAATTTCAAAAGCTACAAGTGAAGATTTGTATCCTAATTTTTTTGTATCAAAAATTGCAGATGTTTGTCTTATTATATTATTGGCTTTTTCTTCTTGTAGAATTTTTATTACTTCGTCTTCTGTTGTATTTAACTCTTTTGCTATTTGTTCAAAAGGTTTTTTTACTAGTGGAAAATTCTTTTGTACTCTATATAAAATTTCATCTTTCATACTTATTCCTATTATCAATTTGAGCAAAGTATATCAACAATTTTTTTTCACTGCATTGATTTAAAACAATTATTTTCCTTGATATAAATTAAGGGTTTAACTTATTTTTTTAATTATAATTCTAAGCATAAAACTCAAGGATAAAAAATGAAAACAAAGAATTTATTAATAATTGCATTTTTTGCAATATTTATGTTTTTAGGAATTAGTGCATTAAAACAAGGAATGCCTTCACCTAAGAATGAAAGAGTTTATTCAATATTACAAAAGCACATGCCTTATGTGGTTGAAAAAAGAGCAGGTGGATTTTCTATTAAAAGTAAAATCACAGGAATAAAAGAAAAGCCACCAGCAAAAGATATTTTTCTAAGATTAGAGCAATTAGAAAAACAATGGGGAATGGAGTTTTTAAAACTAGAAGGAAATAATCTATTTATTCTTGATAAAAATAAAAAAGAGATTACAAAAATCATACTAAAAAATCAAGAAGAACTTTCATGGGTAAAAGATTACTTTGAATTTAAATAAAAATATTTAACACTTAACATAAGTCAAGTGTTAAGGTTTAATTTTTAACTATACTTTCATTAAAATAACACCGAAATATAAGGAGTTTACATGAAGGTTAAGTTAAAAGATATTTTCCTATTTCAAGATTTAAGTGATGATACACTATCTCAGATTGAAGAATTTACTACACTTATCAAATTATCAAAAGACAATATACTATTTTATGAAGGTGATGAATCTAAATATCTTTATTTATTAGGTTCTGGAATAATAAAGTTGTATAAAACTGCATCAAATGACAAAGAAATTGTTATGAAATATTTTCATTCAAATGAATTAATAGCCGAAGTTGCAAATTTTGAAGGTATTCCTTATCCTGCAACTGCTCAAGCTTTTAGTCCTTGTGAAGTATTAAGAATTGATTTTATTAAATTAAAAGACATTATGTATAAAGATCCAAAATTATCATTTATGATTCAAACTTCACTTATTAAAAAAATTAGAAACTTAGAAAAACTTGTTTCATTACATGTAGTACTTGATTCAAAAGAAAGAATTGCAAAGTATTTATGTGAACATACAGAAGATTTTTTCAATACAAAAAACATTATGGTTGCTGAAATATTAAATATTTCTCCTGAGACTTTATCAAGAATGTTAAGAGTATTTAAAAATGATGGTTTAATTGATAGTAAAGCAAAAACAGTAGATAAAGAAAAGTTGAGACTTTTCTTTTCTTAGATTAAAAGGTGAGAAAATTAAAGGACTAATAAGTCCATTTAATTTTTTCTCTTAATTTTACAACTTCTCCTACAACTATAATAGCTGGTGTTGGCATACCTTTTGAATCTTCAACAATGTTTTCTAAAGTTGAAACGGTAACTTCTTGATCAGGTGTTGAACCTTTTGAGATTACTGCACATGGATAGTCTTTACTTTTACCATATTTCATTAGTTTTCTTGTAATTAATCCAATATTATGGAATCCCATTAAAAATACAAGTGTTTCATCATTTAAGAAACTTTCCCATTCTATTTGAGAAATTCTTTTTGTTGATTCATGTCCAGTTACTACTCTAAATGAAGTTGTAATACCTCTGTGAGTTACTGGAATTCCTGCATATGCAGGTACAGAAATAGATGAGGTAATACCAGGAATTATTTCAAATTTAATTTCTCGTTCGAATAAATAAATTGCTTCTTCTCCACCTCGACCAAATACAAAAGGATCTCCACCTTTAAGTCTTACAACTTTTTCATGCTTTAATGCTGCTTGATAAATGATCTCATTTATTTCATCTTGTGGCACTGAGTGTTTTCCATCTTGTTTTCCAACGTAGATTAATTCACATTCCTTTTTTGCCGTTTCTAAAATTTTTGGATTAGCTAATCTATCATATATAATAATGTCAGCTTCTGTAACAATTCTTGCAGCTTTCACTGTCATTAATTCAATATCACCAGGACCTGCGCCTGTTAAGTATACTTTTCCCATTTTATTTTCCATCCTCATATATAAATATTCCCGAAGGTTTTTTAACATTAAATATTTCTCTATTTAAAAACCACTCTTTTGTATGTATTACTGCTATTTTATTCGTGTCATTTACTGATACATATAATTGTGGTGATTTATTTGACCATCTTATATGTAATACTTTTCCATCAAAATTAAATGTATGTATAATTTTTAATGTTTTTGTGTCTATTATTTGTATTGTAGGAAAATCTTTTCCTGAATAAGTTACTGCTAAATGTTTTTTATCAGGACTTAAACTTGTAAATACAGGTAACCCTTGAGTTTCAATATTTTTGATAAAGTTGAAATCTTTATCATAAACTAAAACTTTATTATCTCCAACAGCAGGAACAAATACTTTATCTCCGCCTATACTCCAAAATCCGAAGTGAGGTACTTTTAATACCATTTTTCGCTCATCATTTAAATAGATTTTGATTTTTTTGAAAGTCATTGTATCTAAATCAACAACTCCATAGTGTGCTGAGGTAAAAAATCCTGCAATATAGTTATTATCTTTTATCATTGCATCAAAAGGTAACTCTCCTACATCTTTAAACTCTTTAAAAACTTTAAAATCAGCTTTACTTTTTCCTTCACTTATGTCTTTATAAACAGAAATAGTGTCATTATCCATTTGAGAGAAAATTAAATAGTCTTTATATATTTTAATACCAACATTTTTAGAATTGGTTTTAATCTTTTTAATTGGATTTAAATCTCTATCTAAAATATCAACACTTTTGTCATCATAGTTTGCAACTGCAACATAAGTTTTACCAATTACAAAGCCAATTGCTGATTTTGATGTTTTGTATTCTGCTAATATTTTTTCAGCTTCTGGGTCAAATTTAATTACATAACCATCTCTTGAAATTACATAACCATCTTTACCTTCAAATTTTACAACCCCATGGTTCATATTTCGCATACCTTCTATATTAGTTCTTTTTAAACCATTATAGATTGTTGCAAGTGAAGAACTTTCTCTTTCAACTACAAAGAATTTTTCTTTTGCATAACTTGAACTTAGTGCAATTACTGCAACTAAAAGTATTTTTATAAGTTTCATTTTATCTCCTAATCTCATCATCTGTTAAATAACATGATGGGTCTTCTTGCCACAAATCACCTGTCATTGCATAAGCTCTGCTTCTTGAACCACCATTACAAATATCTATATATTTACAGTTTGAACATTTTCCTCTTATTTCACGAGGGCTTTGTCTTAATTTATTTAAAATTTCATTTTCATTTGAAGTCCAAATTTCATCAAAAGGAGTTTCTAAATAATTTCCAACTGTAAATGGAAAAAATGGATCTGGTTTTACATTTCCTGCCCAATCCATATTTCCAAGTCTATTTCCAGCAGAGTTTCCACCCCAAGCTTTTAGTTTTTTCTCTAAAATCTCAGCTTTTTGTGGATATTGTTTTTTAAATCTATTTAATAACAGTATTGAATCCATTTCCATGTTTCCAGTTACTAGGTCAATTTTACTATTATCTTTATAATATTCAAAGGCTTTATCGATTATAAACTCAACATATTCTCTTCTTTGCTCTTTTGAAATGTCAATTTCTAGATTCTCTTCTCCCCGTCCTGAATAAACAAGATGAGAGATATAAAGTTTATCTACATTTAATTCTTCACATAAATCAAACATTGCATAAAAACTATCTTGTGTTTCTTTTGTAATTGTAAATCTAATTCCAGCATTTCCACCATGAGCTTGAACTAATTTAATTGCTTCAATAGATTTTTTATAAGAACCTTTCTGACCTCTAAATTGGTCATGGATTTCTTCAATACCATCAATTGAAATACCAATATAATTAAATGTGTCAATAATTTGGTCAACATTCTTTTCATTTATATATAAACCATTTGTAGATAGATAAGTCATAATTCCATTATCTTTCATACACTGTGCAATATCAAAAATATCTTTCCTTAAAAGAGGTTCTCCACCTGAGAAGATAACAAAGTTAACTCCTCCTTTTTTAAGTCTTGAAATAGTTTGTTCTATTTCTTCATAAGTTAAAGTGTCTTTTTCATTTGCATCAGCTTTACTGTAACAATGATGACATGATAAGTTACAACGATTTGTAAAGTTCCATATCATAATAGAACCATTTAGAGTTCTAGATTTTGTATCTTCTAAAGTAGTTTTGATTAAGTTTGACAATCTAAACATTTTATTTATCCTTTGATGATTTAAATGTGTATATAAAATCAGTTATTGCATTTAATTCTTCAATAGAAAGCTTGTCTTGGAAACTTGGCATTACTGATCTTTTGTGACCTAATTGCTTATATGTAGATTTAGGTGCAATTATATGACCTTGAATTTCACCTCTTGTTCTTTTATCTGCCATTTCTTGAAATGAGGGTCCAAAAGCAACTGAGGTTTGGTGATGACAACCCCAACAATACGTTTTAAATACTTTTTCGCCACTTATATCTTGTGCAAAACTAAATGAACAAAAAAATATTAGTACAAGTGGTATTTTTTTTATTATACTCATTTTGTACTCCTTATTTTTTTTATGTTAAATGTTAACATAAATGCAAATATGAAGACTTGATAGCTATCAATATATTATGAATATAATTAGATAAAATTATAGATATATTTATAAAGGAGATAATAATGAAAAAAGTATTATTAGCTTTATCTTGTGCTTCCTTACTTTTTGCAAGTAATTATGATGATGGATTAGAATCATATAAAAATAAAGAGTTTAAAAAAGCTTATGACTTATTTTTACAAAGTGCAAACAATGGCAATTCGAAATCTGCTCATAATCTATCTATTATGTACAATAATGGGGATGGAGTTAAAAAAGATTTAAAAGAGTCTATTAAATGGTTAGAAATTGCAAGTAATGCAAAAAACTCTTATGCAATGACTCAATTAGCAAGTAATTATATGCAAGGTTATGGAGTTTTAAAAGATTATAAAAAAGCAGTAGCACTGTTTACAGAAGCTGCACTTTTAGATAATTCACAAGCTTCATTTAATTTAGCATATATGTATACAGTAGGACTTGCTGTAAAAGAAAATCCAAAAGAAGCAGTTTACTGGTATGAAAAATCTGCAAACTTAGGTAATACAAACGCACAAGTAAATTTAGGATTTATGTATATATCAGCTCAAGGTGTAAAAAAAGATTTGAGTAAAGCTGCTATGTATATAAAAAAAGCAAAAGATTCTGGAAATCCAAAGGCTTTAGAACTTTGGAATGAATTCGAATTATCAAAATATTAAGGAATAAAAAATGGAAATAGTATTAACTTTAGTTTTCTCATCGGTACTTTTAGTTTTTATGATTTATCCTGCTATGAAAATAGTAGAATTTGTAGAAACAAAAATAGAAATTAGTGATAGAATTTATGATATTTCAACAGTTGTTTTAACAATTGTACTTTCATTAATTACTGGTGCACTTTTATATTATCTATAATCTTGTTTCATAAAATACTTATTAAGAATACCATGATATATTATATGAAAAACATGAACTAATAAAAATTAATAATAGTAGAATAGTTTTTATCATTTAATTTTTAATTGAACTGTTTGACCTAAGATTTGTTTGGTTAACTCTTTATCTGTAATATCAAGTTTTTTAGCAATTTTTGGAGCTATGATATATGAAACCCACGTGGATTTTATAATATCACCTTTTTTTAACTCTTTAAGTTTATAGATAACTCTTTTTTCTTCTTTTGATTTTAAGTTATTATTATAAATATATCCTTTTGCAAAAGCTGGAAAAGTTGGTTTATTATTTATATCTTTAAATACTATAGAAAAAGTAGTATCTTTATCTTTATAAGGATTTTTATCAAAATTTTGCCATATGATTTTTTTATCTCTTAAAATTTCTGTTTTAGCATATTTAAGTCTCATAGGCTGTGTAATTATGGAATGACCCATTTTATTTTTTATATATAATTCAAATGAATTGTTTGGTAGTTGTTTTAATTTTAACTCAATAGCTTGTTTAACCATTTGTTCAGAGTGTATTCCTAAAAACTCATGTGAAGTATATTCTACTCTCGCTTTTGCATTTAATTTTGTAGGTGTTCCTTTTTTCTTTGGCATATGACATGAAATACAATCACTTGTTTGTCCAACTTCATCTAAAGTACTACAAATTTGAATATCATTTTTATTGATTTTATGTGAATGACAACCCATACAGACTTTACTGTTTACATAGTTTGAATTATTACTAGAACTATTATGTTTACTTGAACTCTCTGGACTTTCTAGATTTCCAAAAAATGTTGGTTTTAATTTATCATTCATAGTTGAAAAATTAATACCTTTTTGTTTAGTAAAAATCACTTTTGAAATTTGGTGACAATATGAACAGGAAACTCCATCTTTTAATCTATGATCAAATTCACTTGGCTGAGATTTTCCTTGCATTAAAGGTCTTAAATTTTTTACAGCAGGTGTATGACATATAGCACATGCATATTTTCTTGGACTTATTGCTTCTTTCATTTTAGTATGAATTTCATCAGTATAAATAGAAGATTTGTGATGCATACTTGAAGCGTGCTCTTTATAGATGGTTGGATGACATTCGTTACATGATTTTGAATCTAAGTATTTTGAAAATAAGAGTTGAGAGTTAAAAAGAAGGATTAAAATTAAAAGTTTTATTAAAATATCTTTTTTCATTTTAATCCTTTTGATAAATATTCATCTCAAAAGAGATGAATATTTACATATTCCTAATTATGCACCAGGGATATGTTGTCTGTGTTCAACAGAGTATGTAAATGTAGGAGTAGTTAAGTTATTAATATATTTAATAAATTTTCCACTTTCAGATTCATAAATACCAATTCTACCAGTTGTCCATTCAGAAATCATAGTCCATTTACCATGGTTTGCAGGTTCTGCATGAAGTAATCTTGGTTGTACAGGTTCTTTAACTTTATCACCTAATTTAGAAGTATATTCAATAACTTTATCTTTACCAATTTTTGGATTAGATTCAGGGAATGTTATAGTTTTATACTGTGTTGCATCCCAAGTTTGTAATACTTTTTTAGTTTTAGCATCAATTAATTGACCTTCTTTTTTACCAACTTTTACAATTTTATCAGTTTCTAAAGTTTCTTTGTTAATTAAGTAAACTTCATTATATGTTGCTGGTTTACCAAGAACTGTATCTGCCCATAAATATGGAGTATGTGGTGCAGTTCCGATGAATAATCCACCACCTGAAGTTTCTACTTTTTTAACAATTTCCCAATTTGAATCCCAAATAACTACAGAACCTTGATTCATAGTTACAGTTGCATGTAATTGTTTACCCATTTTTTTATTAAACCAAGAAGATCCTTGACCTGGATGTGGTTTAGATTTTTTACCTGTGTAAACTTTTGCAGCTAAATTTTTCTCTTTGTAATCAACAATACCCATTACATCTGAACCTTGAGATGCAATCATGTAATATCTACCAAAATCTTCACCTTCATCTTCATTTAAGAATGCATCATGAAGTACTTCACCGATATTTGGAACATCTCCAACGATTGGGAAATCAGGTTTAGAATAATCAATAATATATACTCTACCAGCATCTTTTAACGCCATTGCAAAGTAAGGACCATAAGGAGTATCAGCTAAAGATGCAACTCTTGACGCTTCAATTTGACCTTTCATATTAATTACTGCAGATGTATCATATGCTTTTAATGGCTCTAAAGTCATTGCATCACATAAAACTGCTCCACCTGGAGTATAGTTTCCAGCAATTACATATTTACCATCTGGAGATACTGCTAATCCTCTTGATTCAAAACCAACTTGAACAGAAGCAAGCGCTGGTTGACCAGGTGCTGCAATATCAAACATAGTTAATCTTCCAGATCTTGAAATTGAGTAAGCATATCTTGGGTTTTTCTTATTTGTTACTGTTACGTGAACTGCGAATCCAGCTTTATGTCTAGATAATACTTTTCCATTAGTTGAATCAATAAAGTCAACTAAAGAGGCATCTCTTTCAGTTGCAAATGTAATATCAAGAACTGATTTAGTATCTGCTGATTTAGTATATTTTTTAGCTAATGCTTCTCTATCAGCTAATTTTGTCCAAGTTGAGTGAATTTGATCGAAATCTAATTTATAATTTGTATTATCTTTCCAATCCATTAACCAATCAACCATACCATCTGCATCATCTTTAGAGAATGAATGATCCCATTGAGGCATTGCTGTATTTTCAACACCTGCTAAAATTGCATCTCTTAATACGTGTCTTTCTTTTTTCTTTAAAGCACCTGGTCTTAAATCTGATCCAACCCCACCTTGGTGAATTGGTCCATGACATCCTTGACACTCTTTTTCATACACTTCTGCAAAATTCATATCTGATGTACCTGCAAACAAAGAACCTGCTGTTACAACTGTACACGCTGCTAAACTTAAAACTTTACCTAATTTCATAATTTCTCCCTTTATATTTAATATAAAATAATCATTGAAGGCCAAGATATTAGTTATTTACCCTCTTTAGATAAATAAGTAACATCTCGGCGAAGTTTTCTCTTAAAATCATTTAAACGAGAGGAACACGACTTCCTCTCATTTTTTTAATCTTCTTCTTCCTCTAGTTTTCTCTTCTCTTGTTTATAAATCCAAAACATTGGAATTATAATAAATGTGTGAAGAAAAAGTGTTAGTGTTAAAGGACCTTGGTTTAACGTAGCAAAAAAGCTAGGTACTAGGTCAGTCATTGGTTCAAACATAATATCTCCTTATCTTTCGTGTCTTGCATTTTTTGATGTAGTTAATAAATCTTTTATTAAGTACACAAAACCTATGAAAGTCATTACACCTGTTGCTAATCTCCATCCTAGACCTTGTACAAACCATACCATGTCTTGAGATACAAAGAATGCTTCCCATGTTGCTCCCATTTGAGCACGTTCAACTAATACTTGACCATATCCAGCTACTGTTAAAGAAACAGTCATTCCTAAAACACCAAATGTGATTAAGAAAATCGCCATTTTAGATTCAAATGTAGCTTTCATAACTTTAATTCCATTTTTACCTTGAACACCAAGATAGAACATACCAATTAAAATAGTTGCATAAGCTCCAAAGAACGCTAAGTGACCGTGAGCTGATGTAAACTGTGTACCGTGTGTATAAATATTAACTTGTGGTAATGTATGGAAGAATCCCCAAACACCAGCTCCTAAGAAGTTACCAAAAGCATTTGTAACAAACCATGCAAAAGCAGGTGAGTTATTCATTGTTTTTTCACCAGATTGTGCGCCTTCTTTAATTCCAGTCTCTTTACCCCAGTCATAAACAACGTGTACAAACATAGCTACTAAAGGAACAGGTTCAAGTGCAGAGAATAATGCTCCAATTTCCCACCAGTACTCAGGAGTACCAATCCAGAAATAGTGATGACCCATACCTAAGATACCAGATCCAAATAACATAGCTACTTCAATCCATAACCACATTTCAACTACTTCTCTTCTTGCACCAATGATTTTGATTAATCCATAAGATAATAAACAACCAACAAATACTTCCCAAGTTGCTTCAACCCATAAGTGAATTACCCACCACCACCAGTACTGATCCATAGAAATGTTATCAGTAAAGAACATACCAGCTAGATATAAACCAGCAAGTGCTAAAACATCTGCCATTAATACAGTAACAATACCTGTTTGTTTACCTTTCATTGCAGTTGCAAAAAGGTTAAAAACAAATACTAAAACAACAACAACAATACCGATATCAGCCCATCTTGGAGCTTCAATGTATTCTCTACCTTCGTTAATAAACCAAATAGTAGATTCAGTTGCAGGTCCAATTTGAACTAGAATATATACTAAAACAACTACAGTAACAGCTGCTGTTAAAATATAAAAAGCTAATTTACCAATTGCAATACCAACAGTTTCAATACCAGTTTCTTCAGGTAAAAGGTAATAAACAGAACCAATCATTGCATATAACATCCAAACAACAAGTGCATTAATATGTACCATTCTAGCTACTGAAAAATCAAAGATTTCAAAAAGAAAACTTGGATATAAGAATTGAGTGGCTGCAATAAGCCCCATTAATAATTGTGCACCAAATAAAATAGCTGCAACTACAAAATAGTTAATCGCTAATTTTTGAGATTCAAATTTTAAATTATTTTCCATGAATCGCTCCTGTTACTCCATCAGTTGACATTCTCGCAAAGTTTCTTGGGAAACCGTTTGTATCAATAGATGACATATGTTTTAAGAATGCTACAAGTCCCATAGCTTCTCTTTCAGTAATATCTAAATCCGGCATCATTCTTTCATGAGTTGGATATTGTGAAGGGTCTTGTAAAAATTTAGACATAGCTTCTTCTTTTGTAGTAGAATTAGTCATTCCTAAATATGGCCCATTTGGTCCCCATGCTGGATCTAACCACGCTTTTGTTAAATCAGGAGCATAATAAGCACCATTTCCAAGTAAAGTATGACAGTTCATACAGTTTTTAGCTTGTGAACCTAATTTACCTAAGTGAAGTAACTCACGAGCTTCTTCTTCGCTCCAATCATCTCTACCAAAGAATTTTTCTTTCTCACCAATAACTGGCACCTCATGACCTCTTTTTGTATCCATTTCGTAAGTAATTTTGTAATTAATTACTGTTGGTCCTGGTACTCTTTTTGTAATACCAGCTTTAAGATCTTCATCTGTCCCCATACTAATTTGACCTAACGAATCAAATGTTAACCAAATTAATAATATTGAAGCAAAACCAGTTACCCACGCTGCTGATCTTCTCCAAAAAGGAATACTCGTCCATACTGAAACAACTTTTTTTGACACTTGTTCCTCCTAATTTTTTTACTGTTCGTATCTTTGTTCACTTCTAATATTCAAATAATAGTAAAGGTGTGGAAGGATCAAATAACACACCATTGTTACCATTAATGCTTTTATAGTAAAAGCATTACTTTGAATAGTAGTAGCAACGTAATACATACAATATGTTTGTAAAGCCCAAAACATATATGCGAATGGCATATATACTGTTCTTATCTTCTCCATTTTCACTAGCGTATATATTGCTATGTAAAACAGTCCAAATAACAATACAAATGAAGATGATAAAAATATAGGTAAGAAATCATCTAATGCAATTTCCGGTCTAATAATTAAAACAGGTTCCATACTTCTTCTCCTCTTTTGTTAATACAAGAACTATGGAAAAATTTTAGTCTAAAGAGAGTATAAAAAAAATGATATATGTCAATTTTGAGTGAAATTTATAAGGAATTTAAATAAAAAAGTAAATAGTTTTTAAAACTATTTACTATTGGTCTTTTTTAGGTTTACAAGCTTGTAAAAGCGTATTTAATTGGTCTTTTAAATTATTAAGTTTTTCTGTAGATTTTATTAAGTCTTCATGTGATTGAATAACCATATCTTCGCTTTTATCTAGATAAGTTGAAAGATCTCCTGAATGCTTTAGTTCATCAATTATCTTATCAAACTCATCTGTAATTTCTTCAAGCTGTACTGAAGCATTTTGTGATTGTTCAATTGCTTCTTGTGAATAATTAACAGCTGAATTTATCTTATTAATAAAACAGTTAATAGTATCAGAAGCTTCTACAATCTCTTTTTCTGCTTCAATTTTCATTGGTTTTAATTCAGAAACATCAGATGTTTGAACTAATTCTTTAGAATATTGTAAAAACTTTTTTGCATTACTTTCCATTTTTCTTAATTGAATAAAACTATATATTATTAGAAGAATACTAAACAAGAAAAATAAGTATTGAATATATCTAATAAAATCAGTTTTTTCCTCTGCGTGCAATGTATACAAAGTAACTAAGCTATCTACTTCATTTAAAAGTATATTATTTGTATTATGAATAGTGTTTATAATATCTTTTATTTTTTGTTCATTATTTGTTTGTTTATCCATTGTATATTTTTTAAAATTATTTATCTCTAAATAAAAATCATCCCAAAGTTTTTGTATTTTAGAAATTTGATTTGAAATTACTTCTGTAGGAGATTTTTCAATACCAATTAAAGTATTTCCATCTTTTAAAGAGTTTAGATTATATATAAATTCAATAGTTGCCATATCAAGTTCATTAAAAGAATAGTGCTTATTATGATAAGTATAAAAAATATTTTTAGAAATCTTTTGAGTAAGCATTCTTTCTTTTCCTGCAAGATTTATAATCAAGGCATCTTTTTTATTTTTTTCACTAAGATAAATAGTTGTATTAATTATACTTAGCATTAATAGTATGAATAAAATTCCTAGTAGTTTAATTTTTCTGCTTATTGTATTTGTTTTCATATTCCAACTCCTGTGAAGATATTCTCTAAAGAAGTTTTATTTGTAATTATTACTTCACCATTATCAATTTGTATTGTTCCATTTCTTGATAGCTTTTTTAATACTCTAGATAGAGTTTCAGGTTGTATATGTAGCATAAAAGAGACTTCTTGACGTTTAAGTTTATTAAACATTTCAAGATCTTGATTTAACATAAAAGCTACTTTTGAAGTAGCATCAAATACAAGCTCTCTATTTAAAATACATTGTAATTGATGAGTTTTATCTAGTAATATTTCCATAAGCTCTGTTGTTAAAATATTTTTAGATAAAAAATTCTCTTGGAACTGTTTAAAGTCAATTGATAAGACAAGTGAATCTTTTACAAACTCAGCATTTGAAAAACAATATATATCATGATTCTTAATCGATGATAACTCAGATATCATAGAGTTTTTATATATATGATAAAGAAAAATTTCATTATCGAACTTATCTAATTTGAATATTTTTAGTAATCCAGAAACTAAAAAAATTATATTTTGTTTAGTTTCACTTTCATAGTACAAAATAGAGTCTTTTTCATATTTTGAAATACTTGATATTGAAGCAATTTGTTCTTTTTGCTTTTCATCTAAAGTATCGAAAAAACTTATCTCATTTATAGTTTCTTGTATGGTCAAGGTATTCCTAACTTATTGTTTTATTTAAGCAATTCTATATTATCCTTTTGTAAAAGTATATTAAACAATAAAATAAGGTTATTTAAAATGAATTTTAAAAAGTATATTAAAGCAGTTGGAACTGGTCCTAAAGGTAATAGAGAATTAGAAGAAGATGAAGTAATTAATGCAGTAGAAGCAATCTTAGAAAATAAAGTTACACAAAGCCAAATAGGAGCTTTTTTAATTGGATGGAGAACAAAACTTGAGACAAATGAAGAACTAACAGCTGCTGTAAAAGCTTTAAAAAAATACATGAAATTTAGCAAAGTTGAGAATTCATTAGAATTAGGATATTCGTTTGATGGTAGAACTAATAATCCATTTTTATTTCCTTTATATGAAAATATATTAAAAGAATTTCATGAAAAAAATAAAGATATAAGGGAATTAAATCTAATTATCTCAGGGGATTTACTACAACCTGCAAAAAATGGAATTACAACAAAAGAAATATTTGAATCTCTTGACCTAAAGCAACACGTATACTTTTTTAATAGGATAGAATACTTAAAAGAGTTAAGTGATATAACGCCTTTAAGACATGAATTAGGATTAAGAACTGTATTTAATACAGTTGAGAAGTTATTAAATCCTGCTCAAAGTGAATATGGAGTTACAACAGCTTTTCATAAACCTTATGTAAAAAAATATTTAGCAATGTTTAAAGAATATTATAAAGAAGTTCTAGTTGTAAAAGCTAGTGAAGGAAGTCCTGAGGTATTTAAAGATGGAAAATACTGGAAAGAAGTAAATGGAGAAATCCAAGAATTTCCTTTTTCATTAAAAGATTTTGGAATTTCATATGATAAAACGTATGATAAAATTTCTTTAGAAGAAGCCTTAGAGATAGTTAAAAATCCAGATGAAGAGATTATAAAACTTGCAAAGTTTAATATTGCTCTTTATTTAGTATTTGCCAAAAGAGTTGATAGTTTAGAAGAAGCTTGGGAAAGGTTAAATTAATTTGACCTTTTTAAGTTAAATTATATTAATCTTGCAAGTTAAGAATAGAAGGAAAAAATATGTTAATAGATGGATATGGTAGAAAACACGACTACTTAAGAGTATCAGTTACAGAAAGATGTAATTTTAGATGCCAGTATTGTATGCCTGAGAAACCTTTTTCGTGGGTTCCTAAAGAGAATTTACTTTCATATGAAGATTTATTTAAATTTATAAGTGCATCAATAGATGAGGGTATAAAAAAAGTAAGAATTACAGGTGGTGAACCACTTTTAAGAGAAGGTTTAGATACTTTTATAAAAATGGTTTTTGATTATAAAAATGATATAGATTTAGCATTAACAACTAATGCTTTTTTACTTCCAAATGCAGCTCAAAAATTAAAAGATGCAGGATTAAAAAGAATTAATATTTCATTAGATACCTTAAGACCTGATGTAGCAGCAAAAATTGCACAAAAAGATGTTTTAAAAACAGTTTTAAAAGGTATTCAAGCAGCAGATGATGCAGGATTAAAAATCAAAATAAATTGTGTTCCAATTAAAGGAATTAATGATCAAGAGATTGTTGAGGTATTGGATTTTTGTAAAGAACGTGGTTATGTTATCAGATTCATTGAATTTATGGAAAACAACCATGCAAAAGATGGAGCTAAAGGTTTAACTTCTGATGAAATGAAAGAGATTATTTCAAGAAAATATAAAAACTTTAAAGAAGTTCCAAGAGATACAAGCTCACCTGCACAATATTATGAATTAGAAGATGGATATCAATTTGGTATTATCGAACCTCATAAAGATGATTTTTGTTCAGCATGTAATAGAATTAGACTTACTTCGGAAGGTTACTTAATTCCATGTTTATATTTTGAAGATGCAATGAGTATCAAAGAAGCAGTTCAAAATGATAGAATTGATGAAGCTGTTGAAATCTTGAAAAAAGTATTAGCTGGTAAACCTGAAAAAAATAAATGGTCAGTTGATGATGGTAATGAAGTATCAACTAGAGCCTTCTATGAAACAGGTGGATGATATTAGATAAGTATTAAACATACTTATCTAAAAGAGATGTTGTTCTATCTTTGTCTTTTTTATTAAAAGCATCGATTCCTGCTCTTAGAAGCATTTCTTGATGTGTTTGTGGTATAAGATTTAAATCATTATATCTATCTTCTTCTCTACGTTTAAAATTATTCTCTGTATTTATTTCATTTACTCTTTGATCAATTTTAAAATCTTTTAAAAATAAATTTTTTTCTAGTAAATAAACAATTGCATAAATTTCAAAAGGGTCAATTTTTTGATTCTCTTTTTCTTCATTTATTGATTTCATCCAATATAATGTTGTAATTATGTCATGTGTAATATGATTAATTATATTTAAATTTTTTGCATAATCAATTATTTTGTATTCATTTACATTTAACCATCTATCTTTTAAATTTGTGCCTTTATCATTAAAGTTTTTTTTGTCATCAATTACATTATATAAATTTTTAATTCCGAAATCTTCGATTCTTCTTTGGATATTTATTACAACAGCATTCCAAATAGCAAATAGGGAATAAGTGTATTTTTCTATTTTAATTAAATCATAAGCTTCTTTAAAAGAATAGTTTTCAGATTCACTTAAATTAAAACTTTTATCATTAGGATTTCTTAATATTTCTGGTGTATTAATCATAGTAACTCTTTCTTTTTTTGTATAAAAAATATTATAACATATTATTTAATAATACATTATAGTCTTATTTTAACTATTTTGTAGTTCTATTTAACTTTTATTAAAGGAACTTTTACTATAATACGCGTCCACTTACAAAAATTGAAGTGAAATACATATACCTATTAGGAGGTCATGATGGCTTTAGATCAGGATTTAAAAGCAGAGATTGTTGCAAAATACGCAAAAAAAGACGGTGATACAGGTTCAGCACAAGTACAAATTGCTATATTAACTAAGCAAATTTCAGTATTAACTGAGCACTTAAAAACATTTAAAAAAGACCACTCTTCAAGATTAGGACTTTTAAAAATGGTTGGAAAAAGAAAAAGACTTTTAAAATATTTAAGAAGAACTGACTTTGCAGGATTTACTGAATTAGTTGCTTCATTAGGAATTAGAGCTAAATAATTTTAGTTTTCTAACTTCTTTAAAAAAGGTTTACAGTTTTACTGTAAGCCTTTTTTTTTACTCAAAAAATTAAATTTTACAATTAATTCTTTAGAATAACGAATATTAATGATGTTTTATGTAAAATATAAACAATAAAATATGTCAGGATATAAATGTTATTAACAAAAAAAAGTGAATATGCACTACTTTCTTTGATTTCAATTGCAAGAAGCGATGAACCAATTAACGTAGATGTATTATCAAAAGAATTAAATATATCAAAATCATTTTTAGCAAAAATTATGCAAAATTTAGCGAAGCACGAAATTGTAGTCTCTCATAGAGGGGTTAATGGTGGATTTGCTTTAAAAAAATCTTATGATCAAATTACTATATTAGAAATTACAACAGCAGCAGAAGAAAAAGTACCTTCTGTTTTTGAATGTTCACCGTCAGTGAATTCTTGTCCAAGTCAAGTAGGAATGTTATGTACTATTTGGCCTTTATTAAATAATTTACAAGCAAAAATTGATGGATTTTTAGGGGATTTAACTTTAAAAGATATTGCTTCATGACTCTATTTCATATTTCACATACAGATTTAGATGGATATGGATGTCAATTAATTACTAAAGAGATGCTTCGTTTAGAACATTTTAAAGAAGCTTTCTTTTACAATGCAAATTATGGTCAAGAAGTTAAGTTAACTATTAAAAAAGTTTTAAAACAAATAGAAGATTATAAAGAAGAAGAGATTTTTCTATTAATTTCAGATTTAAATTTAACTACTCAAGAATCAAAAGATTTAGATAAAAATATAAATGAATTAAATGAAAATGGTTTTAATATAAAGTTACAGGTTCTAGACCATCATGCAACTGGACAAAAAAGTGCAGACATGTATCATTGGTACTATTTAGATATAAATAGATGTGCTACAAAAATTGTATATGATTATATGTGTGAAGAGTATAATGCTTTTAATTGCGATGAAAGAGCATGGCTTTCTCCTTTAGTAGATGCAATTAATGCTGTTGATATTTGGCTGGATCATGAAATTAAAAACTTTGAGTTTGGTAAAGTTTTATTAATGATGGTTTCAAAAGCAAGAGAGGTAAATAATATACTTTTTGCTGATCTAAATAGAGAATATAGAATTTACTTATTAAAAGAAGCTTGTAAATATTTAGAGAAAAGAGATGGAAATATCTTACTTGATAATGCTCTTCATTCTATGAAGAAAGAGTTTTTAAAGCTAGATAAAAAAGATGATACACTAGATAACTTATCAGCTAAGTTTTTAGTAAAATCACTTGCTGATATTAAAGATAAATTAACAATTACATACAAAGGTCATAAAGGACTTTTAACATATTGTTTAGGTTCTATTTCTATTCCAGCAAATGCATTTTTAAAAGCAAATACAGATTTTGATTTTTTTATTGATGTTGGAAGAAAAGGTAATTCTAGCTTTAGAGCTGATGGAAAAGTTGATGTTGCACAAATGGCAGCTAAGCTTGCAAAAGGTGGAGGTCATGTAAATGCTTCTGGTGCAAAATTCCTTGATTTTAAAGAAACTATCAATTATGAAGATGTAAAAACTTATGTACAAGGAAAATTAGACAAAATCTAATTTTCCTTTTCCCCCTTTAAACCCCTATTTTAAACCCTTCCTTCTATACTAAAACTTTTTATATTTTTTAGGATGTAAAAATTAAATACTGTGATATAATTCAAAAAGTTTAATACACTAATCAACTAAAGAGAAAAAATGAAAGAAAAAAAGATAATAGGTAAAAGAGAAATTATCTCAATTTTAGATTTAGATTTATATGATTTAGATGCAAAAGTTGACACAGGTGCAGATTCAAATGCCTTACATTGTGATAATATCGTTATTGAAAATGATATGGTACATTTTTGTTTATTAGATGAAGTACATGAGTCTTATCATGGAAAAAGAATGTCACTTCCTTTATATAAAGTAAAAAAGGTAAAAAGCTCAAATGGTGAGATTCAATTAAGACCTTCTATTAAAGTATCTGTTGAGTTTATGGGAAAGAAATATAAGAGCATTATATCTTTAACCAATAGAGCTGATATGAAATTTCCTATGTTAATAGGGAGAAGATTTATGCAAGAAAGATTTTTAGTTGATGTATCAAAAGAATACATGAGTAAAGAAATAAAAAAGGAAACAAAATGATTGTTTACATATTATCAAGAAATGCAAAGTTATACTCAACTGCAAGATTAGTTGAAGCTGCACAAGAAAGAAACTGGGACGTTCGAGTTATTGATTATTTAAAATGTACAATTGAAATAATGAAAGGTGAATTAGTAATTAATTATTTAGGAAAAGTTCTACCTACACCTGATGCTATTATACCAAGAATTGGTGCGAGTAGAACATTTTATGGAACTGCAATGGTTAGACACTTTGAGATGATGGATGTTTTCTCAACTTCTGGAAATTTAGCAATTGCAAGAAGCCGAGATAAATTAAGAAGTTTACAAGTACTTTCAAAAAATGATGTAGATATGCCTAAAACAGTTTTTGCTTCAAATAAATCAAGTGCAAAAGATGTTATTGCTTTAAGTGGTGGAGCTCCTTTAGTACTTAAAATTCTTGAAGGAACTCAAGGTGTTGGTGTTGTTTTAGTTGATAGTGAAAAAGCTGCTAAATCAGTTCTTGATGCATTTTATGGAATGGATGTAAACTTACTTGTTCAAGAGTTTATAGAAGAAGCAGGTGGAGCTGATATTAGAGCTTTAGTTGTTGGCGGTGAAGTAGTTGGTGCTATGAAAAGACAAGGTGCAGAGGGTGATTTTAGATCAAACTTACATCAGGGTGGAAGTGCAACTGCCTATAAGTTAAATAGAAAAGAAAAATCAACTGCACAAGCTGCTGCTAAAGCTATGGGTCTTGGTTTTTGTGGGGTTGATATGATTCCATCAAGTCGTGGTCCTTTGGTTATGGAAGTTAATTCGTCTCCTGGATTAGAAGGTATTGAAAAATCTACTAAATTAGATATTGCAGGAAAGCTTATGGATTATATTGAGAAAAACGTTACTCCAACAACTCCTAATAAAAAAAGAAAAATAAAAAGAGACAACATTGGAGCATAAGAATTCAAAGGTAGAGTTTGCAGGTACAGAAATATTAAAAGGTACAAACGTAACTTTAAATTTAGAACTACCTAAACTTTATCACTCTCCTATGGATTTACCAATTAGAGTAATTAGAGGGAAGAAAGATGGCCCTACTATTTTTATTAGTGCTGCAATTCATGGTGATGAATTAAACGGTATTGAGATAATTAGAAGATTTAGAAAGCTAAGTGAATTAAAAAGACTTAAAGGAACTGTTGTTTTAATTCCTATTGTTAATATCTATGGAGTGATGACATTATCTCGATATATGCCAGATAGAAGAGATTTAAATAGATCTTTTCCTGGAACAAAAAAAGGTTCACTTGCAAGTAGGGTTGCAAAAGTATTTTTTGATGAAATTGTATCAAAGTGTGATTTTGGAATAGATTTACATACAGCTGCAATTCATAAATCAAATTTACCACAAGTGCGAACAAATCTTAATAATGAGTTTACAAATAACTTAGCTAAGAAGTTTGAAGCACCAATTGTATTACACTCAGAATTAAGAGATAATTCACTTCGTGCAGAAGCACAAGAAAAAGGAATACCTGTACTTTTATATGAAGCAGGAGAGGCTTTACGATTTGATGAAACTTCTATTAGAATTGGTGTAAAAGGTATTGTAAATGTTCTAAGAGAACTTGATATGCTTCCTGCTGTTAGTAAAAAAAGAAAATACAAAATGCCTATTGTTACAAGAAGTAGCCAATGGATTAGATCAACTGAAAGTGGAGTTATTAGAACTATTAAAGCACTTGGTGATATTGTAAAAGAAAATGAAATAATTGCTTATGTAGATGAGCCTTTAGATGATGAAAGTTTTGAAATAAAAGCATCTTTTGATGG